>MDTC01156239.1_pt1 | contig 14204 bp, 10 predicted proteins | sample 811181 | NCBI WGS metagenome assembly MDTC01 (sample SAMN05326644, study PRJNA326480) | marine metagenome | isolation source: seawater | place: Pacific Ocean: North | collected 2011 | reverse complement strand
GAACAGGAAGGACCTTGGAGAGTCGGACGAATCCTGACATTCCTGAAAAAAGAGACGGCAGAGAGCGAGGTCCTCTGCTACCCTGCGGCATGGGTGGCTCGAAAGAACCTACCCGGTCTTCCAACATTAATACTCACTATGGCGCGTGCATCTAACCTCACGATGTGTTCCTTCTGTGGCAAGAGCCACTCAGAGGTCAAAAAGCTGATTGCTGGCCCCGGAGTATACATTTGCAACGAATGCATCGAGGTTTGCTCCACCATCCTCGACAAGGAATTCTCGGAGGAAAAGCAGGTTGATTCTGGCCCCGCCTTCGAGGAAGCGGTCCCTGCCCCAACCCCAAGCGAGATTTGCCAGAAGCTTGATGAATACGTAATCGGTCAGGAACAGGCCAAGAAGGTGCTAGCGGTTGCGGTCTACAATCACTACCAGCGATTACACCAGAATTCTTCGCACACTCCGCCAGAACTCGCAGAGGTCGAAATCGAAAAATCCAATATCCTCCTTCTCGGCCCGACAGGTTCAGGTAAGACCTTGCTGGCACGAACCCTGGCACGAGTTCTGGACGTGCCCTTCTGTATCGTCGATGCCACAACTTTGACCGAGGCGGGATACGTCGGGGAGGATGTCGAAAACATCATCCTGCGCCTTCTCCAAGCTGCAGACTTCGACGTGGAAAAAGCAGAGCAGGGTATTATCTACGTTGACGAGATTGATAAAATTGGAAGGAAGACGGAAAACGTCAGCATCACCCGGGACGTTTCAGGAGAAGGCGTTCAGCAGGCTCTCCTGAAGATCCTCGAAGGCACTGTTTGCAATGTTCCGCCTCAAGGTGGCCGCAAGCATCCCCAACAGGAATACATTCAAGTCAATACGGAACGCATTCTCTTTGTCTGTGGCGGGGCATTTGTAGGAATGGAAGATATCGTGCGGAGGCGCCTGGGCCGAAATGCTCTCGGATTTGCAGCTGCCGAGAAAACAGCCCTCGCTGAACGATCTGATGAGGACCTGATGAACAAGGTCCAGCCCGAAGACCTGCTGCACTTTGGCCTCATTCCAGAATTCATTGGGCGCCTACCAGTTCACTCGTCCCTTCTGCGGCTCGACGAGGATGAACTCATCCGGATCCTTACGGAGCCGCGGAACGCCTTGGTCAAACAATACCAGAAGCAACTCGCTCTTAATGATGTGAAGCTCAAGGTTTCACGGGACGCCTTGCGAGCAATGGCGGAGGAAGCAGTAAGAAGAGGGACTGGTGCGCGAGCTCTCCGCTCCATCTTCGAAGCTATCACCCTCGATATCATGTATGATATTCCTTCGCGGAAGGACATCGAGTCCGTTTCCATCAGCCGTGGAGTGGTGGAAGGAACAAAATCACCGGCGATCCGCAAGAAGCGCGCGGATGCGGCCTAGCCTCCACTCCCTCGGAAGACTCTTCACTTTCCGGACTGGTCCTCTAAGCTGAGACCATGTCTTTCGGTATGATCATCGCTGCTGCTGCCGTTCTGTTTCCGCAGCTGTGTTACTCTCAGCAAAGGATCAGCCCTGCTCTCCAGCCACTTCCTGATGAGGGCATGGGCTACGAGCACGTCGAGCGCCTCATCAATGTCCTCGAACAGGTCCGCTTGAATCATCCTGACGGCGAAAAACTAAGCTACGACCGCCTGATAAACCATGCCCTTGAGGGCATGCTAAACTCGCTAGACGAATTCTCAGGTTTCTACCACCCTGAAACCTACTCTTTTATCAGCGACAAGAAACGAGAGCCTTCTCTGCCAGGACTGGGCATCACTCTGGGTAAGAGCGAGGACCGGATCAAGGTGACGGCCGTGCACTCCGGGTCCGCCGCAGATGAAGCTGATATTCTCCCCGGCGATTATATTATCGCAATCAATGGTCAGCCGGTCACTAAGCTGACCCTGTCTGCTATTCTGAAAAAACTGCAAGGGCCTGCAGGTGAGCGCGTTGTTCTTACCCTCTCGCGCACGAGCAGCCCTGAGACCCACGAAGCTCCTATCCTTCGTAGGGTTGTCAGAGAATCGCCTGTCCCGGCAGCACGGCTACTAAAAGACCGCCTCGCTGGCGATCAGAAGACCGGGTATCTCCACCTCTCGGGATTTACAGCGACCTCTCATCGCGATGTTGAAGTAGCCCTCGACGATCTTGAGGACCGCGGTATGGAAGCGCTCCTCCTTGACCTGCGAGGAAACCCCGGAGGGCTCCTGACCGCAGCGGTTTCCATCCTTGGAGAATTTCTCCCGCCATCAACAGAGGTGGTCTTTACGAGAGGGCGTAATCCCGAACACAACAGCCCTCCCATGAAGACCCCTGCAATAAAGCGGAGAAACCGCAGCTACCCTGTTGCTGTCCTTCTGGATCGCAACTCAGCCAGTGCGTCAGAACTCGTCGCTGGAGCCCTGCAGGATTTAGAGCGTGCGATCATCATTGGAGAGACCAGTTTCGGCAAAGGGTCTGTCCAGCGTATCATGCCGATGGACGATACGGCCCTGAGGCTCACTATTGCAACCTACCACACGCCTTCAGGCAGGAGCCCCCAGGGGGTAGAAATCCTTCCTGATATCGAGGTGGACACCTCCGATGAAGACCAAAAGAATCTCGCGAGGCAACGACGCTGTGACTCGCTGAGCCCAGATGAGCGACAACTACTTGAATCATGGGAGAACCCCGTAATTGTGGGAGCTCTCAAGGCGATCTCAGGAAAATACCTCCCGAACTAAGATGCCCGGTGCCGAGCAGCCAGCCCAAAAGGGGGAACTAGGAACTCTGACGATCCTCGCAATCGAGACGTCATGCGACGAAAGCGCCGTGGCAATTCTACGACAAACCGCCACGGCACCCGCAGAAATTCTCTGCTCCTTGGTTTCCTCTCAGATAGAACTGCACCGTTCTTATGGTGGAGTTGTCCCGGAGGTAGCGTCTCGTAATCATTCTCTTGTTCTGCGGAGCCTCGTAGAGCAAGCGCTTGACGAGGCAGGCCTCCAATCCAGCAACATCGATACTTTTGTCGCCACAAGGGGTCCCGGATTATCGTCCTCCCTCCTGGTTGGGCATACCATGGCCAAAGCCCTTGCCGCAGCGTCTGGTAGGAATTTTCTCTCGGTGAACCACATGGAAGGGCACCTCCTCTCCCCCTTTCTTTCCGACAGAAGAACATCTGGGAAGAGCCCCGGCCTAATGATTCCTGCTCATCTAGCGTTGATCGTATCCGGAGGACACACCATGCTGATTCATGCCAGACAGGCTGGTGATTACCACATGATTGGCCGCACAGTAGACGACGCAGCAGGGGAGGCCTTTGATAAGGTGGCGCGCATGTTAGGACTCCCCTACCCCGGGGGGCCCGAGATAGAAAAACAGGCAAGAAAGGGAAATCCGGAGGCCTTCCAGTTTCCACGATCGATGCCCGGAGAGCTCAACTTTTCTTTCTCCGGCCTTAAGACCGCAGTTCGCTATACACTCCCAAAGGTCGACAATCTTACCGCAAGAGCGCCTGATATTTGCGCCTCTTTCCAGCAGGCTGTTACTGATGTCCTCGTCTCAAAATCCCTGCGGGCTGCTCATCAATGCGGTTGCAATATCATCACCCTGTCTGGAGGAGTCAGTTGTAATAAAGCCATTCGCTCTGCCCTCAACGACAAGTGTATGGCGGAGGGCCTGCATTTTCTTGCCTGCCCTCCCGATTTGTCTACCGACAATGCGGCGATGATTGCCTTCGCCGCACTTTTAAAGATCAGGAACGGAGCAACTGGATACATGAGTGAGGATATTGACCCCAACTTCGCTCTGTGCTAACAGGACTGAAATTTTTGAATAGAGACTCACATTGAGACGCTGCCTCGTATTTGATTTCGACGGAACCATCGCCGACACACTCGGTGAAGGTTTGAGTATCTATAATGAACTGGCCGGGCAGAATGGCTATAATCTCATAAATCCGGAACATTTGGATGAATTACGGGAGTTAGACACTAAAGGTCTTCTGAAGCACCTTGGTGTCCCAAAACGCAGGCTTCCGTTTCACCTCGCGACCGCAATGAGGCGCCTTCGGAGCCGCATCGAGCACTTGCCTCTTGTTGAGGGCATCCGGGATGTTCTGCCCTCCTTGCGGGAGCGCTCTGAGAGGATGGGAATTCTCAGCTCTAACATTCCAGAGAATATCGAGACCTTCCTTGAGGTTCACGGGATCCGGGATCAGTTCACTTTTATCCGCAGCATTGGCAAGCTGAGCGGCAAGGCGAGGCACCTCCGCTCCATCGCCCGTACTTTCTCTCTTGCACCCGGGGAAATTACTTACGTTGGCGACGAAATTCGAGATCTGCGAGCTGCCCGTAAGGCGAAGGTAAAAGCGGTCGGGGTCACTTGGGGTTTAAATTCTCGAGGCTCACTATCCAATGAGAAGCCCGCTTTTCTTATAGATCAACCCCGTGAGCTTCTCAAGATCCTCTAGTGACTAGACCTCACCGCAAGGCATCCTTGCTCTTATCATTATTTGGAGGTAGGACACCTGAAAACCTCCCGGGGGCGTTCCAGGTGAGAACAAGACCGCGCCCCATGTGACATGAAAGACCAACCTTCCGGCACTTCCCCTGCCCCGCCAACACAACCTGATCCCGACTCCGGAACAAACTCCAAGACAAATCAGAATCTAGTTGTAGGCCTTATTCTTGGGGCAGTCGTCATCGCCCTTTCGCTGTTGGCCCTCCAGATCGCCAATCCTGATTTTAGCGGGGGGGAATCAGAGCTTGAAAAGCTTCGTGAGCAACTCAATGCGAAACGGCAGAGCATGGGTTTTGTTGACGGGACTACAGACCCCATTCAGGAATCGCCAGCTCAGATGGCTACCCGCCTTTCTACAGAATCCTCACAACTCGCAACGATCGTGAGCCAACTCCAAGCATCCGTGGAAACACTGCGTCGAGAGCTTCAAATGTCGCAGACAACTGTTCGCTCTCTCAGCACTCAACTCGCGAGCGCAACGAATGCAACTATCGACAACGATGATCTGCGCAGGAATCTCGAGGAGGCGCTCTCAAGGGCAAATACTGCCGAGTCCCGCCTGGGAGCTTTGCAAGAACAGTCGACCGGGGCACCTACGCAGAGCCAAATGGAGAAGCTCCTTGCAGAGCGCGATCAACTACGTGCCATGATCACCCAACTCCAGAGCGAGGAACCATCCCCCAAGATTACCGAGTAGCTCTCACAGAGATCGAACAGACTAGAGCAATTCCTACCCTTTATTTTCTACCTTGAGCCAATTGCCATCTAGGAAACTTCATTGGCAGACGGATCAAGCCCCGCAGCTCCACCTGTTCTAGCGACAGCCTGAATAAGACGAATCGCTATTTCAGAGCACTTCATACTCCTACCCGTGGAGACCTGCCGGTTGACTCAACTGCGGACCCCGTGGGAGGCTACACTACAATTGGGGGACTATCTCACCTCAAGGTCGTTGCTGATCGCCTTCCTCAATCTCCTCCATCAACCGCCTCATCTCCTCTAACCGGCGACGCATCACCTCAAACGGGTCGTCCACCGGCTTCCGAGCCTCGGGAAGAGGGTTTCTACCCGCATTGCCAAGCTGGGCATCGGGGGCTGCTGGCTCCAGAGCAAGAATCCGCTCAATTGCCGAGGATGGAATGATGAAAGTCTTAATTCTGCCAGCCCGCGCGATGGCGACACCCACAATCCTACCCTCTAGATCGACAACCGGAGCACCACAATCTTCCGGTTCGATCTGCATGTCCGACTGAACCACACTTGAGAATCCATCCCGCACTTCGCTGTATCTATGCCCTCCCATATTGTTCATCTGCTCCATCCGGCTATAGGGTATTCGTGGCGCCCGGGGCCGTCCGCCCAGCTCCACTTCGACTTCACTCTCATTTCCACCACGCGCGTAGCGGATCTTCACCTTCTGGCCCGGCTCCATACGCTGCAAGAGGGTGCTAAGCTCAAAGCTTCCATTCACCTTTCTTTCTGTCACTTCCAGAATCACATCGAAGGCCCTGAGGCCCGATTGCTCTGCTCCGGTTCCTGGCTCAACACGTCGCACGCGAACTCCAGGGCCCTTGAATTCCAAATCCATGACAACACCAAGAAAAGCCCGGTCAGAACTACGAAGGCTCCGCGGCATAACGCTTACCACTCCCATGCCCGCAGCCTCCCCATCAGGGCGCACGAGAGAAAGGAAGCTGCCGGGCCGTAAATCCTTCTCATTCGAAAATTCTACCGGGGCTACCTTCAAGCCCTTGACCTTGATAACAGCGAGGTCCGCATCGGGATAGACCCCACTGACGACAGCAGGCAACCACTGACCAGCGCCGGTTCGGCAACTAAGACTTCGCAGATCCCGACTCACCTCGCTCCACTTGGTCAGCACCGTATCGGGTCCCACTATCGTCCCGTAACTGACCCTCTTACGCCAGACTCTCACCTCCACTGTTCCAGATGCTCCTTTCTTTACGACCGGAACCAGAGCCTTAAAAATATCGGCTGCCTGCTCATTGAGAAGAGCTTGGTTTTCGGGAGACGATTCAGGGTCCTGCGCAAAGAGCTGCGTCCAAAAAGCAAAGGAAAGAACCCCTGTAAGAAAGATGATCTTCAAAATCGACATGCTTCCAATCGAGTAGCCTATTTCTGTTGGGGCATCACATCAGCCAGACGAGCCAACTTGATACTGCAGGTTGTCCTTTCACCCCCACGATTGAAGGTCAATTCCACCTCATTCCCCGGTTCATACCCCGATAATATTCCCTGTAATCCCCGCAGACTCTCGACGGGCTTACCGTCAATGCTGACAACGATATCTCCCTGACGTATCCCTGCCACATCAGCAGGCGAATCGGGATAGACTTCTCCAAGTCGAACCCCTCCTTCAACGGCTCCCGCCACATTGAAGCCAATTACCGGTCGGTCAGGGTTCATTAATGGATTCATTGTCAATCTCCCCCATGTCTCCCCATTTATCAGCCTCTCCCAGTCCACCGTGAAGTTATGCACCCCGGTATGATTGTTGGCTCTCAGACTCGCTCCGATGGATGAGTGAATGGCGATTACCTCCCCCTTGAGATTAAAGAGCGGCCCTCCTGAATCACCTCCAATAAGAGCGCAGTCACTTCCAATAAATCCGAGCGGATTGAGCGCCACGACCCGTCCAAACCTTACTGGCGGGGTGCGAAGGGCATCAAACCCTCCAGCGTGACCAAGGGATACAACAAAATCGCCAACCTCAACTCCTCTCGAATCCCCCAGCTCAACGAATGGCCATTCAAGGTCTCCACCCAGCTTTACCATGGCGGCGTCTTTCGAAAGATTGGACCCGAGCACTTTGCCCACCGCCTGCTTACCATCGGAAAACACCACTGTAACTTCCTCCAAACCTTCAACGACATGCCCTGCAGTAAGGATCAGTCCGCCTCTTGAGATTATTACGCCGCTACCAGAAGATTCGCTTGCCTCTGAAAAGAGCGATACGGTCGCAGTCAATCCTCTCCCTGCAACATCATGCACCTTGCTTTGAAGTGCTCGCAGTTGCTCCGGACTGGTAGCGGGCTCTCCGGGAGCCATCTCCGAGAAGATCAACGCGATCACCAGAATTAAAGATATTGGAGTCCCCGAACTTGCTAGTTTCATCGCTGTGAAATATGGTGCCTACCCATAAAGCGTCAATATCAGTAGTTTTCGTCTAATCTGATCTACCGAATCAAAAGGTTCGAAAAAATAGCCGATTAGCCACAACCACGCTCTATTGCCTCTCCTTTTCCGGGATGTCCAGTCGCAGACCAAGAAAGAAAGCGCCCGCTCGCCAAAGACCCCTCTCGGCGCGGCGGAAACCATCTCGTAAGCGGACACGAAAAACAGCTCGCACGAAGACGAGGTCCCGCAGGCCCGGAGCAAAGGGAAAGCGAAAAGCAGCTGGAGGTCATAGCCCTCTTTTCGTTCTCTTATTCTGGCCTTATCTCATCATCAATCGACTCGTGGGCAACTGGCCTGGCCTTCTCCGGATCCCAGCTAAGGGAATCTCCTACGGAGCTTGCGGAGTAATTACATTACTTATTCTGGGCGGACTCTTCTACTTTCTGAGATCTTTCAGATACGACATGAGTCAAGTGGCTGAAATGCCTCAGCGTTCAATTATTTACGACAGAAACATGAAGGAACTTGGGCGCCTGCATGGAGCTCATCGTCACGTCGTTAATCTGGCGGAAGTCTCCCCCCACTTTCGCAGAGCTCTTCTTGCTCGTGAAGACAAGAACTTTTACCAGCACCGCGGCGTGGATCCACGGGGTGTCGCCCGCGCCATCGTAGAAAACATTAAGCGGAAATCGTTCGCTCAGGGAGCCTCGACTCTCACAATGCAACTGGCACGAAACGCCTTCCGGTTACCCACAAGGGGACCCAAGTGGCAACAACTTGACCGCAAGTTCCTCGAGCTCGCCCTCACCTTTCGGATCGAGGACGCTTACGAAAAAGACGAGATCATGCAGCACTACATGAATCTCATCTTCTGGGGCGGATCCATTCACGGTGTAGAAGCAGCGTCACGGGCTTACCTCGAAAAATCTGCTGAAGACCTTACCCTGTCCGAAGCAGCGATGCTGGCAGGGATCATTCGCGGACCCAACGCATTTTCTCCCTTCGACGATGTCGAAAACACAAAGAAGGAGAGAAATTCGACTCTGGATTCGATGGTTGCGAACAGCTTCATTACCGATCTGGAATCTAAAGCCGCGAAGGCTGAACCCCTTCATATCCGCCCGAAAAATCGCCGCATTATTGAAGACACCTACGCCCTGGATGCGATCAGGCGGGATATTGAGCGCCACCTTGAGAAGAAATACATCAAACAAGGTGGACTTAAGATCATCACCACGATTGACAAGGATCTCCAAGAATCTGCTGAGCGCCATCTCAACTCCAAACTCAGTGAAATCGAAAGGCGCCCTGGTTACCGTCACAACACACGCAGCAACTGGCAGTCCACGCCCTCGGGCCAACGGAAAGCTCCTGACTACCTCCAAGGAGCGATTGTGGTTGTAGAGAACGGCACCGGCGCAATCCGCTGTATCGTCGGTGGGCGGGACGCAGATGAATCGAAATTCAATCGTGCTATTCATGCCCGCCGGCAGGTCGGATCTGTGTTTAAACCCTTCGTATATCTTGCCGCCTTCGACAAGGGGATGCGCCCCGGGTCCTTCGTAGATGACTCGAGAATCAAACCCGGGCAGATCAGGTATGCACCCCGGGACTGGGACCCAAGAAACTCGGACGACAAGTATTTACCTACTGTAACAGCAGGAGAGGCCTTGATGAATTCCCGGAATACATCCTCTGTCCGTATTGGCAATTACGCGGGAATGGAAAGTGTTCGTTCCCTAGCCCACCGCTCCTTTGCCATTACCGTTCCCAGCAAGGCATCATCATATCTTGGCTCGTGGGAGGCAACACCTGAACAGGTTGCAAGCGCTTATACTATTTTCCCCAATGCAGGGACCCGTTACGGCCCGCACTTTGTAAGTAGGATTCTGGATCGGGACGGAAAGGAACTCTGGGTCCACAAGCCGCTAGGCTATGAAGCAGTCGACAGGAAGGGAGCTGCATGGACGACTTCATCTGTTCTCGAAGACACTACTCGGTCAGGAACAGCCTCGAGCATGCGGCGCCAACTCGGCTTTCAGCGCCCGGCTGGTGGAAAGACGGGGACAACTGATGGATATCAAGACGCATGGTTTGTTGGATATTCATCCAGTCTAACCTGCGCCGTGTGGGTGGGACTCGATCAACCTAAGCCCATCGTGGAAGGAGGTTACGGGGCAGACCTCGCACTTCCCATATGGGTCAGAGTTATGAAAACCGCCGACCGGCTGGGAAGATACGAATTCAGCAGCTTTACACCTCCTGTGGAAATGAAGTCCGTCCGACTCTGTCGATCCTCGGGTAAACATGCGACTCCGGGATGCGAAAAGGCAAAGACTGCCTACGACGATTTCATCCCTGTCGATCTCGAACCGCACTCCACCGATTTCTGCCCGAAGCACCCCCTGAGAGCGATCCCAGTGGAGTAGACGCCTCTTGATCTCAGACAGAGGTCATCCTCTTACCAACCCGCTATCCAATGCCCGACGCCCCATCAGCCCGGCAGCCCTCTTCAGAGGCCGAAGGAACGCATACAGCGCGAGGCGGCGCTGGAGACCAGCCTGATAAGGCATCTGGATTCACGGGAGAGCCCATAGAGGGCAATGACGCCGAAAACGATTCCAGCTGGAAACCTGCCCAGCAGAAATCAATTCCCCCTCAGTGGCTGCCGCCATGGGCGGGGAAAATCCTTCGCTTCGGGTTCCGCACAGCAATGATCTGTATCATCCTGATTATTGGCGTTGGCGCCTTCTACTTCACCGCGTCGCTCAGTTACGATATCGGCGAAATACAGAAGATGCCCGAACGCTCGGTCATTTTCGATATCGATGGCAAGGAACTGGCTACTCTCCATGGAGAGAACCGGCGCCTTATTTCCCGCATGGAAATACCCGATTTCTTTGTTTCCGCTCTGGAAGCACGCGAAGACAAGCGTTTCTTCACTCACAGCGGGGTCGATATTCGAGGCATCCTGCGAGCAACCATGCGCAATGCCTCGGACATGTCCTTCACTCAGGGGGCCTCAACTCTGACCATGCAGCTCGCCCGTAACAGCTTCAATCTCCGAGAGAAAAGCCTGCACCGAAAGCTGGTAGAAATTGCAATCGCGCTACGGATCGAGGCCTCTTACTCGAAGGACGAGATCCTCTCCGCCTACGTCAATCGAATCTATTTCGGATCAGGCTGTCACGGTCTGGAGGAGGCTTCTCGGCGCTACTTTGGGGTAAGTGCAACCGACCTTACGAGGCGCCAGTGTGCACTGCTGGTCGGAATCATACGTGCCCCACATGCCTGCTCACCCTTACGAGCGCTGGAAAAAGCAACTCTCCAACAGGACGAAGTCCTTGCTCGCATGGTCACTGAGAAGAGCCTCAGTCCGGAAGAGGCTTCAAGAATCCAATCCAGCGATCTAGGTCTTAGCCCCCCCGGGGGCTCCACCGGAGGAAATCGAGCACTGCAAGCTGTTCGTCGCCACTTTGAGGAACTCATCGATGCGAGGGATATTCGCAATGGAGGCCTCCGTCTCCAGAGCACGATCAGCTCCAACACGCAGGAGCTTCTCGAAGGAGAGGCACAAGCACTCCTGGAAAAAATCCCGGGATCTCCCGAGATTGCCGTCGTCTGTATCGACACTAGAACCGGTGCAATCAGAGGCATTGTAGGAGGCCGCGCAACCGGGAATACCTCCTTCAACCGAGCCCTCGATGCTCGACGCGACCTCGGAGAGATTTTCACCCCCTTTGTTTACGCCGCCGCAGCGGAACGAGGTATTGAACCAAGACAAGGGCAACCAGTGACACTAGGCCGAGAACTTGGAACGGAAGACCTCATCAGATTGGCAGAAAGATTTGGATTCAGGGGGCCTTTCCTCGAGGGAGATGATTTATTCAGAGGTGGAGTTAGTGCCACCCCTCTTGAAGTGGCTGCCGCATCAGCAGCCCTGACCGCTGAAGGACAAAAACCCCGGACATACTTCCTGCGTAAGTTGCTCGATTCAGATGGAAATCAAATTCTCTCAATTGAGCCCTCGTCCAAATCTGCGTTCGCGCCGGCCGCGATGAGAGCCGCTCTGGAGACTCATTTTCCCGATAATCAACCCCCATTCCTTCTGGGGACCAGCCTATCAAAAACCGATGCTTGGGCTGTATGGCTCGGATCGGAGCGTACCACCTGCCTCTGGATTGGTTACGATACGCCGACCCGCCTTGACTCACCCGATATACTTCTTTCAACACTTAGGGATTCCATCCAGCGTTTGGGAGCCGCCCAACCGAAACTGGCTTCAGCGTCCTCAGCTAAAAAATAACCTTACTTAGACATCATGCAGGCATTGCGATTTGACACTGCGGTTGAAAAAATTCTCGAGCGTGAAACGCGGTTTGAGGCGGGAGCCTACTTTCTCCTCAAGGACGCTCTGGACTTTACCCTGAAACGAAACCGTGAGGAGCATGGCGAAGAGCGCCACGTAAGCGGCGCTGAACTTATCCTTGGGTTTCGTGACCACGCTCTGCAGGAGTTTGGGCCAATGGCCCTGACTCTGCTCCAGGAGTGGGGCGTCGCGCAGTGCTCTGATGTTGGAGACATGGTTTTCGAGCTGATCGAGGAGGGCATGTTCGGCAAACAAGATTCTGATACGCGCGAAGATTTTGCTAACCATTACGAATTCACCGAAGCATTTCTCGATCCTTATCTCCCCAAGGATGTGATGGCAGGCGGACTTGAACCTGGAGAGCCCGAATCGGATAGAGATCGTGATTCAGCACTCAAACCCGCTCCGCGAGACGTGTCCTAAGGTCTGCGAGCAATTGATTCCAGGCAGGCAGACGAGCTCCTGCACTCTCCGCTCTGCCCAGTGGCTCAGCCCAGATTGCCTGGAGCTCGACCTCACGTCCCTCAAGGTAATCGATTAGACTTGAAGGGCGGTATGAGCCCATCTCCCGCGTGGATACAATCTGCTCATCAATGATACTGGCGGGTATGTCCATCCCCAACGCAGTCGCTCCATCAATAACCTCTCCCATGATCTTCCTGACTCGAGATTCCCCTTCCGCACTCGCAAGTAACTGCTCAGTGGTGACCCCACCTTCGGTAATGCAAAGCCCATTGAAACTGACATTCCAAATCAGCTTGACCCACTGAGCGGTTGGCAGGTCCTCTACCGCCCTGCAGGGAATTTGCGCATTCCTGAAGAGAGATACCAGCTGTTCGAGCCGCTCCGGATCAGCTCCATTGAAGTCGCCAATTGTAACCAGCCCCTGGGCGATATGATTGATCCGGTTGGGACCGAGACGATTGATACAGACGAAGCAGAGCCCTCCATAAATTCGATCTCCTCCAAAGGTTTCTGCAAGAAACTCGGTAGTCCCTAGTCCATTTTGGAGAGCCAGAATCACCGTCTCCTCGTGCAGTAATGGGCTAATTACCTCCCGACATGATCCATTCGAGGTGGTTTTCCATGCAAGGACAACGAGATCCACTGGACCGATGTCCTCCACCGAACGGAAGGCTTGAACCGAACCCAGTTGAAGATCGCCATCCGGACTTTTCACCCCGAGGCCCTTTTCCCTGAGGGCCAAATAGCCAGAACGCGCGAGGAACCTTACATCCATGCCCGCAGCTACAAGCCGCGCGCCATAGTAGCAACCAATTGCCCCTGACCCGACAATCGCGATTCGGCGCACGGTCTCAGGACACAAGCCCTTGCACCTCACCAAGAATCCGCTTGGCTGTCACAACCGTGTTCCGGTGCAATTTTGCTGTATATTCCGGCTGACGGTTGTAACCCCCTCCATAGAGCAGTGCGATCGGGATGCGGTTCCGGAGCATGGCCCCAAGGATGACCTCATCTCGTCTCTGAATATCTTTCACCGTGAGCATCATTTGCCCAAGCTGATCATTGCGATGGTTATCCGCCCCTGCGATCCAGATAACAAGGTCTGGGGAGAAAACGTCCATCGCTGCCGCCAGGGTCGAGAAAAGCTGCTTCAAGTACATCTCTCCCTCGACATACCGCACGGTCTCAACATCCATTGACCCCTTCACCTTGCGCACCGGGTCATTACGTCCGACGTGAATTGAATACGTGAAGACATTGGGATCGTTATCGAGCAGGCTGTTTGTCCCGTTCCCCTGATGCGCGTCAGTATCCACTACCATGACCTTGATCCCAGGCCTCTTGACCTGCAGGCTACGGATTGCGACCGCTATATCGTTAAAAACGCAATAACCCTCTCCATGTTCCCGGAAAGCGTGGTGCGTTCCTCCGGCCAGAACAACTGCGGCGCCATCCTGCAGAGCGGCCTCGCACGCAAGCCGGGTTGCCTCCACCTCAAGAGCACTTCGCGTGTAGAGTTGAGGGGTCAGGGGAAACCCAAGTTGAATCTGCTCTTTCCGATCCAGTTGGCCTGAATAGATCTTCTGCAGGTATGCCGGGGTATGGGCCCTCTCCAACACGTGAGTTGCCGCCGGGCGCACTTCCACGATATCTTCAGGCCTTACCGTTCCGCGTTCCAAGAGCATATCCTTCGAAATGCGGAACTTTTGCATGG
>MDTC01066412.1_pt1 | contig 14204 bp, 16 predicted proteins | sample 811181 | NCBI WGS metagenome assembly MDTC01 (sample SAMN05326644, study PRJNA326480) | marine metagenome | isolation source: seawater | place: Pacific Ocean: North | collected 2011 | reverse complement strand
TATAGAAACTCTTTTTACTTCACACCAAAAATTTGTAAATTATTTTATGGAAAAATATTAATAAATTGAATGTCAACAGTTTAGCTGTATTCTTGTACTAAACTTCTCACATGTAGGCTATTTCAAGAGATGCCAGGCTCACGATAATTTCATTCAAAGCTGATCGAGCATTCACATCCCCTTTAAATAATTGCGAAAAAATGACTTTGCACTCCTATCGGTATAATATTATATTTGCGCACAGAAATGAGCAATTTACCACAATGATAAAAATTGGACTACCAGACGGAGTTATTAAAGAAATGCCTATAGGAAGTACAGCGATGGATGTAGCCCTTTCTATAAGTGAAGGTTTGGCCAGAAACGTTATTTCAGCATCCTTTAAAGCCAAAACAGTAGAAGTCAGCACACCACTTCATGAAGATGGAGATATAGTACTCTACACTTGGAGAGATGATGAAGGTAAAAAAGCATTTTGGCACTCAAGCGCACACATCTTAGCACAGGCCATAGAAGAAACTTATCCAGGCGTGCATCTCACTATAGGTCCTGCCATTGAAAATGGTTTTTACTACGATATAGACTTTGGTGATCATGCATTTAGTGACAAAGACTTTGACACAATCGAAAAGAAAGCGCTCGAGATTGCACGAGAGAAACACGGATTCAATCTGAGAGAAGTCAGTAAAGCTGATGCACTAACCTATTACAAAAACAATCCCTACAAAACAGAGCTGATTGAAGGTTTAGAAGATGGAGAAATTACATTTTGTGATCATTCTTCATTCACTGACTTATGTAGAGGTGGACACTTACCTCATACGGGCTTGGTAAAAGCTTTTAAAATCTTGAATGTAGCAGGTGCTTATTGGAGAGGTGATGAAAAAAATGCGCAATTAACTAGAGTGTACGGAATTTCATTTCCGAAACAAAAAGAACTAAAGGAATATTTAACACTTATTGAAGAGGCCAAAAAAAGAGATCATAGAAAACTAGGAAAAGAATTAGAACTATTTGCCTTTTCTCAAACGGTAGGTCAAGGTTTACCTCTTTGGTTGCCCAAAGGAGCTGCACTGCGAGAACGTCTTGAACAGTTTCTTAAAAAGGCGCAAAAACTAGCTGGTTACGAAATGGTTGTAACTCCGCATATTGGGCAAAAAGAACTCTACGTTACCTCGGGTCATTATGCCAAATACGGAGAGGACAGTTTTCAGCCCATTGAAACACCTAAGGATGAAGAAGAATTTCTTTTAAAACCCATGAACTGCCCTCATCATTGTGAAATATATAAAGTAAGCCCTCACAGTTATAAAGACTTACCTAAACGCTATGCAGAATTTGGAACAGTTTATAGATATGAACAAAGCGGCGAATTGCACGGATTGACGAGAGTTCGAGGATTCACGCAAGATGACGCTCATATTTTCTGTACACAAGACCAATTACTTGAAGAATTCGAACAAGTAATCGATCTTACGCTATATGTGTTGAGTTCTTTGGGATTTGAAAACTTTACCGCGCAAGTTTCGGTTCGAGACATGAATAACCTAGACAAATATATAGGTGAAGCTGCGGGTTGGGAAGAGGCAGAAAAAGCAATAATCCAAGCTGCTGAAAACAAAAATTTAAAATATGTCATAGAAGAGGGAGAGGCTGCCTTTTACGGGCCAAAACTTGATTTTATGATTAAAGACGCTTTGGGAAGACAATGGCAGTTGGGTACCATTCAAGTGGACTACAACTTACCCGTACGATTTGATCTTACTTATAAAGGTTCTGATAATCAACTTCATAGACCTGTAATGATTCACAGAGCTCCATTTGGCTCCTTGGAAAGATTCGTAGCACTTTTGTTAGAACACACTGGTGGAAACTTTCCACTATGGCTAACACCAACACAGGTAATGGTGTTACCTATTGGGGAGAAACAAGAAAAATACGCTCAAAAAGTTTTAAAATCATTAGAAAATTACGAAATTCGCGGCCTCATTGACGCTAGAAATGAGACTATTGGAAAGAAAATTCGGGAAGCCGAATTGCAAAAAATCCCATATATGGTAATTCTTGGCGAGAAAGAACAACAAGGCGAAATGTTGTCTATAAGAAAGCACGGTGGGGAGGATTTAGGATTGATGAGCATTGAAGATTTTGTAAAGGAAATCGAAGCTGAAGTGTCTAAAACACTGAAGCCATTTAAAAGTGAAGTTTAATTAAAATTTAGAAACAATAGCAATACGTAGAAGATCAAGACCGCAGCCTAGAAGGGTCAATATTAAGCTGCATCGAACCAACGAGGAAATAAGTATCCCCGAGGTGAGATTAGTTGGAGACAATGTAGAAGTTGGTATTTACCCTACAAAAAAAGCCTTAGGCATTGCTCAAGAAATGGAACTCGATCTGGTAGAAATTTCGCCAAAAGCAGATCCACCGGTATGCAAAATCATCGATTATAAGAAGTTTTTGTACGAGCAAAAGAAGAGAGATAAAGCACTCAAGGCCAAAGCGACCAAAGTCGTCGTTAAAGAAATTCGATTTGGACCTCAAACCGATGACCACGATTTTGAATTCAAAAAGCGACATGCGGAAAAGTTCTTAACGGAAGGCGCAAAATTAAAGGCATTTGTCTTTTTTAAAGGTCGTTCTATTGTTTATAAAGATCAAGGAGAAATTCTACTCTTGCGTTTGGCGCAAGAACTAGAAGAGCTTGGCAAAGTTGAACAGATGCCAAAATTAGAAGGTAAGCGAATGACAATGTTTATCGCACCAAAAACAATAAAAAAATAATTTCTTAGCGGAAATAAATTAGAGAGAGTTATGCCAAAAATGAAAACAAAATCCAGTGCCAAGAAAAGGTTTACCATTACAGGTTCTGGAAAAATTAAAAGAAAGCACGCTTTTAAGAGTCATATTTTGACCAAGAAATCTAAAAAGCGAAAATTGAGACTTACCCACTCTGGATTAGTACACGAATCGGATGTGGACAGTATCAAAACACAATTACGACTGAAATAATAATTTCAAAGGTCAATTTATTAACCGTGGAGTAGCGCCTGTTAAAGTATCTAAAAATTAAGATCGCCTACTACAAAAAATAATTAATTATGCCAAGATCAGTAAACGCAGTAGCGTCAAGAGCAAGAAGAAAAAAAATAATGAAGCAAGCCAAGGGTTACTTCGGTAGAAGAAAAAACGTTTGGACTGTAGCAAAAAATGCGGTAGAAAAAGCATTGTCATATGCCTATCGTGACAGAAGAAATAAGAAAAGAACATTCAGAGCTTTATGGATTACAAGAATTAATGCCGGAGCTCGACAACATGGCATGACATACTCTCAGCTTATGGGTGCCTGTAAAAAGCACGGAATTGAATTGAATCGAAAAGTCCTCGCAGACTTGGCGATGAATCACCCAGACGCTTTTAAAGCAGTAGTTGACAAGATTAAATAAAGAAAATTTTCCGCTAGAAATCCTAAAACCCGATGTCTTAGCATCGGGTTTTTTATATTTTTAAAGTATGCAATTACCCAACTTACCAATAAAGTATATTGTATCTGACATGGATGGCACCTTGTTGGATAACGAGCACCAAGTCAGTAGTCTTTTTTTTGAACTCTTTGCTCAACTAAAAGAACACGGTATCGGTTTTATCGCGGCAAGCGGGCGGCAATACAACAGCATGTATGAAAAGCTTGCTCCAATCGCACAAGATGCGATTTTTATTGCAGAAAATGGGGCCATGACCATGTACAAAGACGAATTATTACATCAATGTCCGCTTCAAATTAAAGATGTATCTCGAATTATTGATAAGGTTCAACATCAAGAATACATTCACTCTGTATTATGCTGTTATGGTACAGCACTGACAACGAGTATATCAGAACGTTTTTTAACCTACTTAGGTGAATTTTATATCGGTCATGAGCAAGTCAAATCCTATCGAGACCTCAGCCATACCGTTTTAAAAATTGCGCTTCATCACAAAGGAAATGCAGAACAAGAAATCTATCCTTTAGTTAAATCTTTAGAAGATTATTACAAAGTAAAGGTCTCAGGGAATCATTGGGTGGATATTTCTCATGTCAATGCTCACAAGGGATTTGCACTCCATAAATTACTAAAAGACAAAGGAGTTCATCCAGAGGAAATTATGGTTTTTGGAGATTTTAATAACGATATTGAAATGCTTGAATTGACTCCTTGGAGTTACGCCATGGGCAATGCTCACCCAAATGTGATTAAAGCAGCTAATTTTCAAACATTGAGTAATGAAGAGCATGGCGTAGAACACATATTACTCCAATTACTTCAGCAACTAGAACAGTAAAAATTAAAAAGGCATACCATCGCCAGAACCATCAAAAGCGTCATTTGGATTGGTTCTTAGGGAAGATTGATCGAAATTGTCATTCATTTTAGACTCAAATTCAAAAGGCATATCAAAGTCTTCTAAATTTTCAAATCTACCGAGTTCACCGATAAACTTCAATCGGATATTCTCTAAACCTCCATTTCGATGCTTAGCAATAATGAGTTCTGCCTGTCCTTCGGTAGGCGACTGATCTTCATCATCCCACTCGTCAATTTTGTAGTAGGCTGGTCTATAAATAAACGAAACGATATCTGCATCTTGTTCAATAGCACCAGACTCTCTTAAATCAGAGAGAAGGGGACGTTTTGACCCCCCTCTTGTCTCTACAGCACGAGATAATTGAGATAAGGCTATAACGGGAATGTCCAATTCCTTAGCCAAGGCCTTAAGGTTTCTAGAAATGGTTGATATTTCTTGTTCTCGATTGCCTCCTTTTTGGCTGCTTCCTGCGGTCATCAACTGCAAGTAGTCAATGATAATTAGCTTAATCTTATGTTGCGAAGCTAACCTTCTCGCTTTCGCTCTCAAATCAAAAATAGAAAGTGATGGTGTATCGTCGATAAACAAGGGTGCTGACTCTAGTGCTTTTGCTTTGACATTGAGCTGCTCCCATTCATGCTTTTCTAATTTACCAGTTCTAAGCTTTTCAGAGGTGAGTCCCGTTTCTGATGAAATCAATCTTGTAATAAGCTGCACCGAAGACATCTCTAAAGAGAAAAAGGCTACTGGAATATTGGTGTTTACAGCTATATTTCGAGCCATTGAAAGCGTTAAAGCCGTCTTACCCATACCTGGACGAGCGGCAATAATGACCAAATCACTAGGCTGCCATCCCGAAGTTAGCTTATCTAGCTTATCGTATCCTGAAGGAATACCACTAAGACCATCTTTATTCGAAATCTCCTCTATTTTCTGTTTGGCCTGAATAACCAAATCTTGCGCAGTTTCAACTGATTTTTTCAAATTACCTTGAGTCACTTCGTAAAGCTTGGCCTCTGCCTCATCCAACAAGTCGAAGACATCTTTATTATCTGCATAAGAATCTTCAATGATTTCCGTAGATATCTTAATTAAAGAACGCTGAACAAATTTTTGTAAAATGATACGAGCATGGAATTCAATGTGAGCGGAGCTACCTACTTTTCTGGTAAGTTCTATCAAATTGTAATCTCCTCCAGCCGCTTCTAGCTTATCATTTGTTTTGAGCTTATTTGAAACCGTCAACAAGTCAATGGGTTGTGCTTCTTGAAATAATTGAAAAATAGCTTCAAAAATGTGCTGATGTGCTTCCACATAGAAAACGTCTTTGTGCAGAATATCGATTACCTCATCAACTCCTTTTTTATCGATCAGCATGGCACCTAAAACAACAGCCTCAAGGTCAATAGCCTGGGGAGGGATTTTTCCCTTTTCTAAACTCACCACAGAGGGGTTTATTTGCTGCATTGAAGAATTTGGAAGCCGTTCTGCCATTTGATTTATTATTCTTGGTATACACCCATTTCAAAGTACTTATCCATGCGTTGCTTGACAAGCTCTTTGGGCGTAAGCGCTGCTAAAGTTTTGTAATGTTTAACAATCGTATTTTGTACCGTTTCAAAGGTCTTTTCTCGATTAGAATGAGCACCACCTAAGGGCTCCTCGACAATCTCGTCGACTAAAGACATTTTCTTCATATCCTTGGCGGTTAATTTCAAGGCCGCAGCTGCCTCTTCTTTATGCTCCCAACTTCTCCATAATATTGATGAACACGATTCTGGAGAAATAACGGAATACCACGTGTTTTCTAGCATTAGAACTTTATCTCCAACTCCAATACCCAAGGCTCCTCCAGAGGCCCCTTCTCCGATGATAAAGCAAAGAATAGGTACTTTTAATCGAGACATTTCTAAAATATTTCTAGCAATGGCCTCACCTTGACCTCTCTCTTCTGCCTCCACTCCTGGATAAGCACCTGGAGTATCAATAAATGTAACTACTGGAATACCAAATTTTTCAGCTGATTTCATCAATCGTAAGGCTTTGCGATATCCCTCAGGATTCGCCATTCCAAAATTTCTATACTGTCTAGTTTTAGTGTTATATCCTTTTTGCTGACCTATGAACATAAAGCTTTGATTTCCAATTTTACCCAAACCTCCAATCATAGCTTTGTCATCCCCTACGGTTCGATCGCCATGCAATTCTAAGAAAGTATTTCCGCATAAGGCTTTGATATAATCCATAGTGTAGGGTCTATTAGGATGTCGAGAAATTTGAACGCGTTGCCATGGCGTAAGATTCTTGTAAATTTCTCTTTTTATTTCGTCTAGTTTTTCTTGAATTTTATCACAAGTTTCAGTAACATCTATTTCGCTTTCTTCACCAATAGATTCGCATTTAATTAATTGATCTTCAAGATCTTTAATTGGTAATTCAAACTCTAAATACTCCATAAAAGAAATGTTTTTATCGCTAAAGTTGAACGACAAATATAGTGATTAACGCTTTGCTCTCTGCAACATAATAAAGGCTAATATTCCAAAAAGAACATTAGGTATAAGAATAGCCATCAAAGGAGAAAAATCAGCCTGTTTTGCAAGAACTCCAAAAATACGCTCAAAGAAGACATAGATGAATCCAATGAACATTCCAAAAGCCAACGTAGTACCCATTCCTCCCCTTCTTTTGATCGAGGCTACAGAAACTGAGATAATTGTCAGAATGTAAGCTGAGATAGGTAACGCCCATCTTTTGTACTTAGCTAAAATATAAACATTGACATTGGAGGCCCCTCTTCGCTGCTGATCGTCAATAAATTCATTCAGTTCAAATAAATTTTTGGTCTCAGCAATATAGGATACAGGCATTAAATCGTCGATAGTGAAATTGAACAAGGTGTCTAGTTGTCTCTTTTTTTCAATAATTTCTTTTCCCTCTCTAAATTTTCTTTTGGTATAAGAAGTCAAACTGTAGATCGTGTCCACTGGTACCCACTTGATATTGGTGGATGTTATTTTATAGTCCAGTGTTTGGTCTTCATTAAAGTGTTCGAAGGTAAAGTAATAACCTATATTTCGATTAGGATCAAAAAAGCTTACATATACATAATCTTGATTGTTGATTTGATTGAATATGTTTCGAGTTTGTCTGTCATTTCTTCCCTTATGGAAGTAATCGTACTCGAATTCATGGTATTGCACACTTGCGTTGGGAACAATAAATGATCCCATTAAAAAAATCAGAATAGCCACAATAGTAGCTCCGATAAAGTAGGGTCTTAAAAATCGATTAAAAGAAACACCAGAACTCAGCATTGCAACAATTTCACTGCGTTCAGTTAATCGGGTTGTAAAAAAAATAATGGATAAAAAAAGTAAAATGGGCATTAAAATATTTCCCAATACCAAGGTGAAATTCCCATAATACTCTAGTACCTCTAACAAAGGGGCTTTGTTGTCTAAGATCTTATTGATTTTCTCAGCAAGACTTGCTAGTATACTTATTGGAATGAAAATGATGAACATCCCCAAGAAACTCGTCAAATACTTTTTCAGTATATATTTATCTAATATCGTCAGTCTCACAAGCGTTTATCCATTTTTGAAACCATCTTGTTTTTCCACTGGTAAAAATTTCCTTCCAAAATATGGCTTCTGGCTTCTTTCACCAACCAAAGATAAAAAGCCAAATTGTGAAGGGAGGCGATTTGTTTTCCTAAAAATTCATTTGCTACAAACAAATGTCTTAAATAGGCTTTTGAATAGGAGGTGTCTACATAGGAGTGTGCATTTTCGTCTATGGGTGAAAAGTCGTCATGCCACTTTTTATTTTTGATATTGATGGTGCCTTCTGTGGTAAAAAGCATACCATTTCGCGCATTTCTTGTGGGCATTACGCAATCGAACATGTCAATACCTAGAGCAATATTTTCTAATAAATTTATCGGGGTACCTACCCCCATTAAATATCTCGGTTTTTGCTTTGGTAAAATATTGCAAACCACCTCACTCATCGCATACAATTCTTCAGCAGGTTCTCCGACGGATAAACCTCCAATGGCATTACCAAAGGCATCTGCTTTTGCAATGTACTCCGCAGACTGAATTCTCAAATCCTTGTAAACGGAACCTTGAACGATCGGAAAAAAAGCCTGTTCATAATTATAGGTATATGGAATTTCGGCTAATGCGTTAATGCAGCGGTCCAACCAGCGATGGGTCATGTGCATAGAATCACTAGCGTATTTGTAATCGCAAGGATATGGGGTACATTCATCAAAAGCCATTATTATATCTGCTCCGATATCGCGTTCAATTTGCATTACGCTTTCAGGAGTAAATAAATGCTTTGAGCCGTCAATGTGTGATTTGAATTGAACCCCGTTTTCATTTATTTTACGATTATCCGCTAAAGAATAGACTTGGTAACCACCACTATCGGTGAGAACACTTCTATCCCAGCCCATAAAGCGGTGCAGTCCTCCTGCTTTTTTAATCACTTCTATTCCAGGTCTGAGGTATAAGTGGTAAGTATTACCCAGTATAATCGGTGCCTTGGTGTCAGTTTTAAGTTCGTGTTGATGAACTCCTTTAACGGTGGCTAAGGTGCCAACTGGCATAAATATCGGTGTTTGTATTTCGCCGTGGTCCGTAACGATTGAACCCGCTCGTGCATTTCCCTCGATTTTTTCTAGTCTAAATTTCAATCGTTTTTCTTTATAGGGCAAAGATAAGGTGTTACTTTTATCGAATATTAATCAATCAACATGAATAACCTACACGACTCCGAAAAACTTGTCACTCAAGTTAGAAGAGACATATTGAGAATGGTGCACAAAGTGAATTCAGGACATCCCGGAGGTTCACTCGGCTGTACGGAATTTTTCGTCGCTTTGTACAATGAAATTATGACTCAAGACACCTCCTTTGATATGGATGGAAAAGGAGAAGATCTATTTTTTTTATCAAATGGTCATATTTCTCCGGTATACTACAGTGTTTTAGCTCGAAGAGGATATTTTAATATAGATGAATTAAATACTTTCCGCTTATTAGATTCAAGGCTTCAGGGTCACCCAACGACACATGAAGGGCTGCCGGGAATTCGTATTGCATCTGGTTCTTTAGGTCAGGGTATGTCTGTGGCCTTAGGTGCAGCTCAAGCTAAAAAACTCAATGCTGACACTAGCCTTGTTTACAGTCTTCACGGAGATGGTGAGCTACAGGAAGGTCAAAACTGGGAGGCTATTATGTATGCAGCGGCAAATAATGTAGACAACATAGTCGCTACCATAGATCGCAATGGACAACAAATAGATGGTACTACTGAAGATGTTTGCGCACTTGGCGATATAGGAGAAAAATTTAGAACATTTGGCTGGACCGTTCTAATCATTAAAGATGGAAACGAGCTGAATCAAGTTATTGAAGGTTTAAAGCTAGCAAAATCAGAAACCGGAAAAGGCAAGCCGGTATGTATTGTGATGAATACAGTGATGGGTAATGGCGTTGATTTTATGATGCATACTCATGCATGGCATGGTAAAGCTCCTAATGATGAGCAGTTAGAAACAGCTCTTGCTCAAAATCCAGAAACCCTTGGAGATTATTAATCTTAAAGACCTCAAAAACATGAATATTTTTACAGATCAAGGAAAAAAAGATACAAGAAGTGGTTTTGGTGATGCCATGACGGAACTTGGAAGAACCAATTCACAGGTAGTGGCATTATGTGCGGATTTAGTGGGTTCTTTAAAAATTCAAACCTTTATTGACGAAAATCCAGAACGTTTCTTCCAAGTGGGAATTGCGGAGGCCAATATGATGGGAATTGCAGCGGGTCTTACCATTGGTGGTAAAATTCCTTTTACCGGAACCTTTGCTAACTTTTCAACAGGTCGGGTATATGATCAAATTAGACAGTCTATAGCCTATTCTGGCAAAAATGTAAAAATTTGTGCTTCACATGCTGGTTTAACCTTGGGCGAAGACGGTGCTACACATCAAATCTTAGAAGATATTGGATTGATGAAAATGCTCCCTGGAATGACCGTTATCAATCCATGTGATTACAATCAAACAAAGGCTGCGACACTAGCTATTGCTAAATATCAAGGACCAGTTTACTTAAGATTTGGTCGACCTAAGGTGGCTAACTTTACCCCAGTAGATCAAAAATTTGAAATAGGAAAGGCCTTAAAAATGATTGAAGGAACCGATGTTAGTATAATGGCCACAGGCCATCTTGTATGGGAAGCAATACAAGCGGCACAAGCGCTTAATAACCAAGGCATATCGGCAGAAGTAATTAATATTCACACTATTAAACCACTGGATGAAAAGGCTATTATCGATTCAGCTCGAAAGACAAAATGCATAGTTTCAGCTGAAGAACACAACTATTTAGGAGGACTAGGAGAGAGTATCTCTAGAACTTTGGCACAACATTTGCCTACAGTTCAAGAGTTTGTCGCCACGCAGGACACTTTTGGAGAAAGTGGCACCCCAGCGCAACTTATGGCCAAGTATCAGATAGATGCTAAAGCCATTGAGGCCGCTGCCCTTCGTGCGATTTCACGTAAATCTTAAATATTTTTAATATGAAAAAAATCAATTTATTTGGACTACTATTCGCCTTTACAGTTTTGAGCGTAAATGCGCAAAAAGGAAGTTCTTTTGGTATTAATGCGGGTTTGAATTTTAATTCAAACGGTGAAATTAGATCTGAATTAGGAGATCTCAGTCTCTCGTCAGCAACTCAGGGAGGTTTCCACTTAGGATTCTATGGAAAACTTGGTAATAAGATTTTTCTAAGACCAGAATTGTTGTACACTCAGACGCAATCGGCTTATGATGATAATGCTGACTTAAAAATTTCAAAACTTGATATTCCTGTTTTAGCTGGAATTAAATTATTTGGCCTCAATTTCTTTGCAGGTCCTTCGATTCAAATTCTTTTGAGCTCCGAGATCGAAGGCCAGAGTCTTCTTGATCAAGCCAAGGCTTTTACGGTTGGCACACAGTTAGGTGTAGGAATTAATCTTGGACAAAAATTAGGACTTGATGTAAGATACGAAAGAGGTATGAATGCTAATGAAGTAAATCTTCTCAGTGGAATTACAAGCATTAGTACAGACCGCTTAGACCTGCGTCAAAAACAGCTAATAATCAATTTATCGTTAAAACTTTAATTGTCTTCTTCTTCGGCGCTTGCAGGCCAACTGTCGGCGTCCAAATGGTCGAAGACACCATCGTTATCTGTGTCTAGGAAAACAAGATTACCTTCCTGGTCAAAGGTAATTTCTAAACGAGTTCTATATCCATCTCCATCATCATCAGTATCCAAAAAGTCTGCAAATAGATTAGAATTAATCTCATTCTCATAATCGGCATCGGTATTATCGTCATACAAGTAACCATTACCGTTTAAATCTTCTTGAATCGATGGAATTCCGTCACCGTCGTGATCAGTGGGATTATAGGTTAATAAATCTACTTGAAATATAAGCGGGGCATATTGCGGTATTTTTGCCGATAAGCTACTAAAAGCTCCAAGTCCAGAGGGAAAAATGAACATTCCTACTCCGTAGTTTTCAACTGAAAAAGTACCATCGTTATTTACAACAGGTGTTCCTCCAGTTTTAAAATGTTGCATTCCTTCTGTAAAACCTCTAAAACCTTGAAGTGGTGCTTGAATCTGGGCCAAATCAAACCATACACCACCACTAGCAACTTGGTCAAAGGTATTCCCGTTTAACAACTGCCCTTTATATCGAACAAAAACAGAATCAGCTACACTTGGCTGCGGGCCCTCACCATCTCTTGCTGTAAAATAATAATAGGTATGTTCAATATCGCTCTCCTCGTAATCCAGAGTGAACTCAAAAGAATTCACAAGAGCTGTTCTACTTTGCACAAATTCAGAGAGTGGTCTCTTATCGCTATTGTCTCCCCCTAGAGTATCGAGAATAATTCGATAATCAAAATTAGCCGGTGGATTTTCAAATTCCTCATAGTTGTAAAAGTGTGAATCGAGAAATGCTCTTATTTCAGCATCATCCTCAGGAGCCACCTCAGATAAAAAGCGGGGCGGAACGATTTCTACTGATTCATCATCTTTCTTACAAGCTATTATTAATAGCAGCAAACCTAATGTCACTAAGACCTTACGCATATGTATTTCTTATTTAAGCGCGCAAGATACAATTTTCCGCTATTTTTGTAAGAGACCTTTAACAAAGTTTTGCGTTATGCGTATCGATAAATTTTTGTGGTGTACCCGATATTATAAGACCCGTACTCAAGCTACAGAAGCGTGTAAAAAAGGAAGAGTCTTATTAAACGATGAAAACATAAAACCATCAAAAGAGGTTTTTCCTGGAGATATGATCAAAACGCGGATTAATCAGATCGAGCGTAAATTAGAAATCATAGCTATACCTGAATCAAGAATGGGAGCAAAATGGTTAGATCAATTTAGAAAAGATTTGACCGAATCTGATGCTTTTTCTAATGCAGAACTCTCTACATTGGCACAAAAATACTACAGAGAAAAAGGTACAGGGCGACCAACAAAAAAAGACCTAAGAGATTTAAAAGACTATATTGAAGATCAATCATGAAAGACATCATACTAGCCCACAAGCAAATCACTCACATTATTAAGAGAATAGCCTATCAAGTGTACGAAGACAATATTTCTGAACAAGAATTAATAGTCGCTGGAGTGCGAGGAGAAGGATTCATTCTCGCTCAATTGATAACAGAGCAGCTGCAGGAGATTAGCGATCTAAAAATCCAATTATTGGCTATAGAAATGGACAAAAAAAATCCTATAGAAAAAGATATCGTATTAAACCCTGAACTCAATTCTCGAGATTTAAACCAAAAATCAGTTGTAGTAATTGATGATGTACTCAATTCTGGCTCAACTTTATTGTTTAGTCTTAAACCTTTTTTGAAACAACCCATGCGGCAGATTAAAACGGCTGTTCTGGTCAATAGAAATCATAAAAAATATCCAGTGAAAGCAGATTTTAAAGGAATTTCTTTATCAACATCCTCTCATGAAATCGTTCGAGTTAGCTTAGAAAGAGATTCCTTTCAGGTGGTATTAGAATAATAGCTTCTCCAATTCCAAAACTGACTGCTCAATTCCTTTTTCATCGATATTGTATTGCACCGCTGCTTTTTCGTAATAAAACCTTCTTTCAAACAAGTGCTTTGCAATAAATTCGGTTAATTGAGATTCATCAAATCTAGAGATCAATGGTCGCTGTGCTTTCTCATCTTGCAAACGGCTGACTAAGGTTTTGAGTTGGGCTTTTAAATAAACTGTTTGTAGATTTTGCTCAAGCAAAAACTCCGTATTATTGGCATAACACGGCGTTCCGCCTCCAAGGGCCAAAACAAAGTTGTCATTTTTGGACACAAAGGATCTTAGGACCTCAGCTTCTTGTTTCCTAAAATACAACTCGCCTTTAGTCTCAAATAATTTTGAAATACGCTGACCTTCTTGATTTTCAATCAAATCATCTAAATCGAAGAATTCTAATTGACGCTCTAGTGCAAGTTTTTTTCCTATTGTGGATTTTCCACAGCCCATATAACCCAACAACACAATATTCATATAAACATAAATTTAAAGGCGTTACTACTATGACGTAGCACAAATTTCTCATCCACAAAGTTAAAATCTTAGTACATTAAATCCACAACTAAAAAATCAAAATTATTTTATGATAAAGAGTGTTGTTTTATTGACAAATGACTGTATATTTGCACCCGCATTTTGACCTGATAGCTCAGCTGGTAGAGCATCTCCCTTTTAAGGAGAGGGTCCTGGGTTCGAGC
>MDTC01009464.1_pt1 | contig 14206 bp, 1 predicted proteins | sample 811181 | NCBI WGS metagenome assembly MDTC01 (sample SAMN05326644, study PRJNA326480) | marine metagenome | isolation source: seawater | place: Pacific Ocean: North | collected 2011 | reverse complement strand
GCCATATCATTGCGTTTTTAGATATTTATACAAAGATTATTACAATTGTTTTGGTAATGAACCGTTATCTCTCAATCCAACGCCTCTCCTTTGTACGATTGGGAACGTAGAAATACCCACGTTTAGACTTGGTATTGTATGACCAGATACGCCTATAGAAATAGGAGAACTGGACCTTGTAATACCCGATAATCTACCCCAAGAGTACTTACCAACAGGATTGGCAGTATTCATAGTTGTTCCGAGACCAACCACAGAGGATCCAGAGTGAATGTTACATGTGATAACACCAACGTTTCCACCAACATCAATTGATTGAATAATATAAACATTATCTAAGAAAGTCGATCCAACACCAACAACAGCGGCATCAGTATCATTGATTGAAGTTACACCATTACCAATAACAGTATCATGAATGTAGATTGGATATCCAACTTGTAAATCACTGAAATTATCCGATGCTTCTTTAATAATTTCAAACCTCAGAGCGAGATCAGCAGATCCAACTCCTTGTGAAGTTGTAATTCCAGTCACAACACCCGAGAAACCTTGAATAGAGTTAACGACATTAGAAACCGACATAAACTCAACATTATTTGTTGCGTCAGTGCTTCCGATTCCAGTTACTGCCATCATGGAGTATGAGAATGGTGAAGAAAGATCATAATCAAACAGGTCAGTATTATCTAAGAAGATCTCAGTGTCAGTTGTAGAGAAGTCTTTAATAACATTAGCAGCAGGGAAAATTTGACCTTCGATAGAGTCTCTGGTCTTGAATACCTGCTCTCCATTCAACTCCATATCAACTTTTTGTTTGATCAAACTTAGAGGTTTGTAATCATCTTCATTGATACCACCATCAACGTAAATATTAGTCTCAATTTTATCGGAAGAATCGAGGTTATATACTCTTCTCTTGCCTTGAGATCTAGTTGTTCTTATAGCATTATTCTTAAGAACTTGAACCTGATCGCCCTTTTCAATAATTTGATTAACAGAGGTAACTAGAATAGTATCAGAACCTCTAGTTCCACGATAGAAGAAGATATCTACCTGAGACTCTGGTAATGGTGCGGCTGTGAAAGCAAACGTGGTTCCACCTTCAAATGTGTATGCTACTCCAGGTTCTTGAATAACACCGTCAATCATAATTAACAGAGCAGCGCTCAGATCAATATCACTTCCATCTTCAGTTTCAAAACTGAGTAGATCGTTGTTGTAGAATAATGGGAATCTCTTTCTGCTTCCATCTTGGAAGTTCTTGACAGAATCAATATAATCAAGTTCACCAAACTGCCAAAGTCCAAAGTTATCAGTAAAGATATCTGTTACAGTCAACTCAAACTCTGAAGTTGGAGAAGTAAGATGTGCGGCAGTTACCAGTCCAACTGGTTTGATAACATCGCCTTTTTCAAATGCGAAACCATTTCTAGCAATTTTGAATCCAGTTACTTGATGAGTAGTAGATCCAATACCAGTTGTTGAACTAGCACCAACTTCAATATCAAGAAGTAATCCGGTTCCAGTCTGTGTAGTTGCTCCAATACCCAATCTCGAAACGCCTATGACTTCAAGATTATCGTAAGTTGGTTCGGATACGAATATTTCTGGATTGACATACTCAGTTCCACCAGCACCTACAGTGAATCCAAGTGTTCCACCAGCACCTACAGTATGATTAATCGTTGCGTTACGACCACCGCCACCGCCAGTTCCTACACCAACACCAATAGTGTTTGTAGTAAAGGTTTGAATACCCAATTGAACGTTATACGCAGGGTCACCAGCAACCACACCTCTTCTTCTCTGCGTCAGAGATTCTTCTCTTGGATACGCATGATTAGTAAGATGATTATCTCTTGAGCATGTGAATACAATACTACCAGTTGTAATACCAATCGTATTAGATGTGTCTAATCCATGATTGGGGATAGTCAAAGTCAATAGACCTGTTGGTGAGTCATAAGAAGCATCTGTAGCAGTATGTGTAGCACTAGTATTATCAGTAATTGAATTTACACCAGCACTTACAAATCTATGCTCATATACCAAGTCAGTTACAGCAATAGAGACAAGTCCATCTCTATATCCAGAACCGGCTCCTGTGTCATACCAACGATAGATAGTTCCCATTCCAACATAAGCATGAGGAATTGTACATACACCTGCGTTAGCAGTAAATGTTCTATCAGAAACAATTCCTGTGATTGGGAATCTTTGACCAAAAGGACTACTTCCATCTGGGAATATCGTTGTTGTGACACCAGTATGTTCTGCTGTACATCTAAACTCAAGTCCCTCCATGAATACTTCACCAGCATCAACAGTTAATCTGTGCTGCTCATTAGTTGTAATTTCAATAATACCAGTGACATTATTGTAAGTCGCTGTACTAATTGAGAAACCGTCACTAACCTGTTTGATTGCTGAAGTTGTTCCAACTCCTGCTACAACACCACTGATACTGCCTCCAGCTCCAATAATTGGTCTTGTAAGAGCACCATCAAGAGGAGCAAATCCTAAACCACCTGTAGATCCAAGAGATACTACAATACCACCTCTAGGAAGTTGTCCAACGTTGACATCAGCATTAGATGTGAATAAGTTATTAGACTCATCTCTAATTCCACTAAATCTAACTGTACTTACTCCAGCACTTAGATCTTCAATAATTCTGAAGTTATTGCTTGGATTATTGACAGTTGTAGGTGTTTGGAACATCCCATTAATAAAGAGAATTCCATTACCACCAGTTGTTCCAATACCAGCTGTGCTAGCACCTCCAACACTCAATGAGAATGAGGTTGTAATTCCGTTGAAATGATCGGAAACATCATCATAAACTTGATTAGTTGTATAATCCTGTCTAAGATACGCTCTACCATTAAAATCGGATGTGGGGAAGTCTAAATTAGATTCTGTCTTTTCAACCTGAGGATTACCTCTAGGTGATTGAGTAAAGTAAATATCTTGACCAACAAGATTATATCCACCCTTATGAACAGTAGCGATTCCCGTAGTATCTTGGTGAGTTGAAGCAGCGCTTCCGATAGCTCCTCTTTCAACTTCAACCAAATTAACAGTTCCACTATTAGTGATAGGACCAGCATTAGTTGTTCCTAAACCAACATTTTGAACGATTACATATTCTTCATCAATAAGCAAAACATCATTGGGGAAGATTGAAGATATTCCAGCAAGGGCAATAAAGGTACTTCCGACACCAACACTTCCACCATTACCAGACAAGGCATGATTGACAGGTGTAAATGATATTGGATATTGTGCGACGTTATCAATGGCGATCAGAGACTTAGAATTTCTCTTTGCCATCTCAAACATATGGACGTTACCTTCACCAACTGAGGTAAATGTAACTGCTGTTCCAGTTTTTGTTGTGGCGATCTGGAACGAATCATCATTACTTACAATGGCAAATACTGTTTCTGGAAGTTCGTCCGCCACGTCTGTTGGTTGTGTCTTATACTGCATGGCAGTAGAACCAACACCAACAAAACTTGCTCTAGGAGTATAGATTAGTTCCTCTCTATCAGAGAAGAAGTGATCATCAATACTGAACGTACCTGTAGCGAGATCAACAACTGCTGCATCAGCAGGGTTAAATGTCTTAGCAAAAATTGGTATATTATTGTGAGTTACTTTGAACTGTCTTCTATTGATCCTATCACCGTTTCTAGCATTGTAGAAGTTATATCCTACCGAGTCTGTAACGGAATTGTATATCAGATCCTGAGAGATATTAGCAGAATCTATATCAGTATAGAAACACTCACTGAAAGCAGAAATATCAACAGTATCAGAGTTATCTGGAGTGAAAGTAATATTCATGTTTCCAGATACAATTTCAGCACCAAATGTACCTATTCCTGTTGTACTTCCGATGGATAAGAATGGTGACTGCTGTAAGTAAATATCTTCAGTAACATCCTTAAGGGTCATTATTTGATGAAGAGCACTGGTATTACCCATACTTACTCTTACAAATGACTTAGCAGCATTGAATAACGTATTGGGTAAAGAAACAACTGTTGTTGCAGTCGAAACATTATCAACAAAATCAGACTGATATATTACAGATCTTTCTGATTCATCTTGCTGACCCATTGCCTTAAATCTGTAAGTGCCAATACCAGTAGCAGTGGTACCAAATCCAACAATTCTAGCTCTTAAAGTGATATCATTATCAGTATCACTTGTATATGTGAAGGTAACTATTCCACTAGAAATATTTGCTCCAAACTCACCAATTTCATCAAGAGATATGGCATTATTAGCAGCATTGGTATCATTGTAGAATTCTGACATGAAGGTATCAGTTCCATCATGAGTGAGATATACGCCAACAAAGTTCATTTCATCAGTTGATGTGTCAATTACCTGTACATCAGCAAATAAAGCATCCAGTTTCCCAACTGGTGAAGAATATAAAGCAGTGGTAAATCCATTTGTAACAGTACCACCATTAGAACCTGTTAACCTAATAAATCCAACATGTTCTGTTCCAATACCAGGAGTTGATGATGTAAACTGACTTGTTCTAAGTTTTAAGTCATAATCAGTATTAGCAGTTTCAACAGGGGTGAATCTAAAATAATTGTCACCTTGAGAATCTGTTACAATGTTGAATTCTCCATATTCTTCTCCATTATTGTGAAGAATATCAGTTCCACGATTAACAACTGTTCCTTGATCTAAAATAAAATGATCATTATTTGATGCTAAAATAATTAAATTAGAGAACTGTAGTTCTGTATTATCGGTATTCGATACTCTAACCAAATTATTAAAGTAAGATCTTCCAGTTTCTAATTTGAGAAGATTTACGAAATCACTTGGTTCTGCTTCTAAGTTTGAAAACTGACTGTTAATATTATCAATTGTCAGAACTCTATTAGTTCTACACTCAATATAGTCAGTTAATTTTTTATTTTTGAAAGTGATAAATTTGGACTTATCATCAACAACATCAATATCTCTAACAAGATCAAAATCATAAAGTGTATCAACTCTTGTTTCTGTGAGTAAGTCTTTGAAAATACTTGTCTGATCTTCAGAACCACTACCATCACCAATTTTGTCACCTTCCTCTCTAGTTCCAAGACCAGCAGGAGCAGTTGAAGAAATGCCAGTGTCAGCAAAATCCTTCATACCACTTGTGTGGAGAAGACCTTTAACCACTTCAGTAGTTTTCTTGTAAGTTAAAGGACTCTTAATGGCGTAAGAGAGATTTTGATAGTAATCATTATCAGCAACAACTTGATCATCAAAGTCAAGTTTACCAATATCAGTTTCCCAACCAATATCCTTTTTGATGCTATAATCAACTTTGAATAGACCTTCACCAAGTTCTATTTCATTTACAGTAGCAATATTACCAGAATCAACACCCTGAAGAACATCGCCAACTGAAATTTCATAACTACCTCTCACTTTGATTGAAGATTCTTCACTAGAAGCAATAGAAAGATCTCTTTCTATTGAATTAACCAATAAATTCTCACCAATCAAGAAAGTAGAACGTTTTTGAACGGCTACTAATACTGGATAGTCATCTTTATTGATTAAAGTGGGGATAGCACTCTGATCTTCAAGTACAACTCCACTATTAGTTGTTGAGAATACTTGAGCTCCGCTTGAAGTAACGGGTGGTCGTAATGTCACCTTATGCTGAGCACCGGTGGAATCATATCCAGTTACAGTATAGAATCTATATCCAATATCTGGTGAGTTAAATCCTGTTCCACCTGCTGTGGTGTTCTTGAGACCTTCAATGAATGCCTCATCACCAACTTTAAATGGATTAACAGAGAATCCAATAGTTGGAGTTGTAATGAAGCAAGTAACGATACCTGTGGCAGAACTAGACTGAGCCTTTTGTACGCTAACACCATTAGTATTGTTTTCAGTGAACAACTCAACTGTTGTTTCTGTCAATCCTTTTGGTTCACGTTCAATTTCTACACTAGTGATAGCATTTGATGTAATAATAGGTCTCAAAATACCACTATCAATCTTAGTGCGGGTATTTGGATTAACTATTGTAATTGTAGGAGCATTAATAAAGTTTTTACCGCCAGAAGTAACACTAACAAATCCAACAGTGTTAGAATCTTGAATAGTTACAAAAGGTGAAATATCCGCAGTTGGTTGTAAAGTTTTATCTGATGAATATTCAAAACCTTCATTTATAACTCTTACAGTAAATGGATTACCAATATCCTTAGAGGTTGGAACTATGTAAGCATCAATTCCATTCGATCCAGTGACTCCAGTGAAGTTAGGATTTTTCTCATAATTACTACCACCAGAAATAATATTAATTTTTGAAATTGGTCCAGAAGTTGTGGTAGATGAAGTATCGTATTCTAGAACATCACACTCGTTTTGAGTGTAAGATAATTTTTCAGGAATCTTGTCAAGGAAAATATTAAATGTAGTAGTACCAAGACCAACTGGAGAAACAACATATTCTCCTTCATAAGAACTATTTGCGAAAAGTATTTCTGAATAATTAGATACCTCAGTATCAGATGTGCTTATGAATCCGGCATTTTCAAGATTATAATATAGTCTTCTTGGTAAAGACTCGGTATTGTTGATAGTTAAGGAAGCATCTGTAGATACTCCAACAGTTCCTACACCAACAATCGTAAATGAGCTAGTAGTTGATATTGATACGATTTCATTGTTGTAGTATTGATCATAATAAATTTTTAATTTATAATCTTCAAGTGAAGAATCTGTTAAATCAAAAACAAGATTATTGTTCTTAATTGAAACAATTTTTGGATTGATTGGAGAAATTACTTGTGCTGCTCCACCAGTTCCTGTAATATCAACAACATGTGGAGGATTACTACTTACACTAGTTCTTGTCAGTGCTAGTTGAATATTATTGTCATCAACCCTATAGACATAATATGTGTTAGTGCTCAATCCTGTTGCTACTGTATCAGCATTATAATCAATTTTATCTCCAGTCTTAAATCCATGACCAGGAAGGTTAATTATGTTTGTGGATGGATTAACACTAGCAGATCCAAATTCAATTGGGTTGATCAAAATATTACCATTAACGGTATTTCTCTTAACCCTGACTGCTGTTGATGTTCCTATCCCCACTGAAAGATTTGGACTTACATCCAAATTAATTGAATCCCCTACATTAAGGTCATGGAAGGTGGATATTGATACTTGAGTAACGGCTTTCTGAATATTTCCTTTAATTTGATTAAAATCAGATTCAAAGAAGTATTTGTCATTATCAGATCCATTATTTCTAAAATAAACTTCAGATGATGATAATGTAGTTTTAATGCCAATTGAATTAATATTTTTGTCAACAACAAAAACATTTGTTGGTAAATTAAAAGCAGATCCAGTAGGTGAAGTAGAAATAGAAATATTTGATCCACCACCATTATTGAATACAACTCTTTGATTATTCTTAAATGGGTGGTTTTCTAAGGTAATCGATCTAGTTGGAATGTCTCTTGTAACTATAGAGTTTCCAAATGAGAAACTTACACTATTTGAAACACCTGCTGTAGTTCCAACTCCAACACTTTCGACTGGATTGAAATAAACTTTATCATTTACTCTAGAATCAAAGAATTCTAAGTTAGATTTGATTGTTAAAGTATCTGGTTTGAAGAATACTGTAGTTGAAGCAGTATGGGACAATCCAGTTACTCCTCTTTCAACTTTTATAATATTCAGATTATCAAAAACTTCTAATACAGTTAATACTTCTGTTCCAATTCCCAAACGGCTATCAACAGAAATATTATCAGGAATTTGTGAAACATAAATTTCGGTTGATACTCCAGATGTACCAGCAGAAATATCTTCAGTTAGATTAGTTCTAAATGAAGTAACACCAACAACGAACGAATCATTTAATTCTGTGAGGTTAGTTGAGAATCCAGAAATAATTACACTATCTTTATCTAAAATTGTATGTTCTGGCGCTATAGTTACCTTAACTGTTCTATCATCTTCTAAAGTAAATATAGAATCATTAAATTCATGAACAGTAGTATTGATATTATCAATATTTTTACCTTTGACTCTAGAAACCTTAGCAATGAGTCCACCGCCAGTCTCAGTAGTATCAAAATTGAGAATGTCCCCTACTTCATAACCAGATCCTGAATTGATGATATCAAAATTATCAATAGAACCTGTTGATTGACTTTCAACAATTGCTTTTTGGTTTACAACTTCATTTGTCTCAATAATAAAATCATTGTCAGCAAAATTATCGGATACTTTGTATGGGAATGTATTTCTTAATAAATCACTACTATTAAAATCAAAAGTTTGATTTAAAGAAATATTCTCGGGAAGAGTATTAGATCTGTATTTGTTACCAATGAAATATGGGAACTGTGGATTGTTTGAAGAGTCAAGAGTAGCATAATAAGCATATACACCCTCTGGAAATTCAACAGTCTTAGCAAATCTTCCATTATATTGATCCAAATCACCACTATCTGTGAATTCATAATCATCAACAAAGAATCCAGCATCAAAACCAGCTGGTCTATCAATAATTTTAGATGTATTCAGTGTATAACCACTTTGAACTCTTTTTGGAGATGAACTGGTATTTTCGGGATCTGTGTAACCAAATGGTCCATAGATTGGATTTCCATCATAAGCCCATCCAATAATTTTAGAAACATTGGAGGAATTTTCTTTAAATGCTGTTCTTAAAGTTTCAAAGTAACCAAGTACAGAATACTGAAGATTATTATCGGTCTCTTTAAGTAATTCATCACCAAATCTAGACTTATTACTTACAGTTAGATTTCTTACTTCAGCATCAAATAGGGCATTAATTCCTGTTGATTTAACTCTTAAAGTTGTGTCACTTGAATAACCAATACCAGTACTAACAATAATAACATCTGTAAGGCGTCCATTAGTGATAACAGGTCTCAGTTCTCCACCAACACCCAATCCAGATGGATCATTGATTTCAATATCAGGAAGTGAGAAATACTCAGATCCATTACTATCGACAGTAACTTGCTCAAACTTTCCATTTACAATGAATGGATCCAATTGAGCATCTTTTCCTGTCTTAATAGAAATTAGCGGTTTCTTATGAAGATTGAGAATAGTTGATCCATATCCTGTTCCTGCTTCATACAAGTAAGCATCAATTATGCTACCTCTAACAACGGGAGTAGCAACGATGTTTTGATAGGTTTGAGAGGTTGTTCCAAATCCAACAGATGTATATTTTACATCTACTACAATATCTGGGAATTTAAAGTTATGATTTCCTGTCCCAACTGTCTCAAATCTTACATGCTCTCTTTGTTGGAATTGAGTTAAATCAGTGCCACCAATTCCAGTATTACAAAGTCTAAATGAATCATCATCGACTTTCAGCACTCTATAAGAGAAAGTTGTGACTCCGGTAATATCAGGTGATGTCCAAACTGTTCCATCCGTATTCTGATATTCAATCTTATCACCATCAACAAATCCATGACCTACAAAATTAATCGTATGGTCAATTGTACTAATACCAACGGGTTTTATTTGTAAATTTCTATTAGTGTATCCAGTTCCACCATCAATAACCGTAATATTAGTGATTGTCTTCTTAGAATTTGCTGGTGAGAATTTTTGTATGCCATTACCAGCACTAGTAATATTAACAGTGTTAATTCCAGAATTAAAATCCGATTCCGATTCAAACAATTGAATCGTTCTATTATTATCAATCTTAGCAAAATAAGATGCTTTATCTACTAATGTTGCTGTTGTAGTTCCTACTCCAACAGAAGTGTTGTTTTCATTGCTATAGATAATTTCTTCGCCTTCAACCAAATTGTGATCAGTTTGGAAAACAATTTGGTCGGTAATTGAATTAATTCCACCACCAGCATTAGAAAGTCTAGCATCAAAGAATATATTTCTAAATCTATCAGCCAGATTTGCCTCTAAAACAGCACCAGATCCATTACCACCAGTTATGCCAATAGAAACAATTCTGTCAATATCAAAGTTTTGAGGATCAACATATACTTTTTTAACGCTACCAGAAACAACTGGTTGAATAAGAGCAGTAGTTCCTATTCCAGTAGTGGCAGTAATATTTGGTAAATTGATGACATCAAATCCAGAACCACCATTCAAAAGTTTAATATGATCAAGAGGTCCAAAATAAATCATGTCATCTGATTTATAGTTGGAGATTTCAACACCATTAATCAGCATTCCTGTAGTTCCAGGAATAGTATTCTCACCCATACCATTTTTGATATTGGGTTCTAATGTAAATTTCTTCAGAACTTTTTGTGGACCAATAGTTTTTGATCTCTGAGAGAATAATGTAAAGTTGTGTCCATTTGCTTCGGGTCCAAACTTAAGATAATTTGGACCACCTACGAATGATCTAGAGGAATAAAGACTTATTCTTTTTTTATCAGCAGAAACAATAGATACAAAATATGATCCTGTTTCTAATCCAACAAGAGGAGCAGTCTCTGGCTCATAAAAAATTCTATCTCCTTCAATAAAAGGAACTTCATTAGCAAATTTAATTGTCTTAAATTTACCATCACTTTGAATATCTGTTAAAATACCAACTGTTCCCTCAGTAATAGAAGCACTATTAACATCTTTGGTTATTTCATAAGCATAATCAATGGTTGTAGTACTTGTCTTATTACTAGAAGGTAATGAATTTGAAGCTACGTAAGAAAACTTACTATCCTCATCATATACATTCAATACATCAGAGAGAATATTGTTCCCATATAGCATAGGAACATTCGAACTAGATGCTGTATTTAATTTTCTTCTTAGATCGTATTCTTGACCAGTGGCAGCAGTGAATGTTAAGTTATCAAGTGTAACTCTGTTTTGAGATGTTAAAACTGCATCAACATGGGCAATGTTAGTTTCAGATGATTCAATTTCTTGAGAATCTCTCTGAAGAATCTCTACTCTATCGCCCTCTTTTAAACTAGACCTATCAATAGGACTACTTAAGGTGAAATTGCTTACATCATCAATTTGATACCTTGAACTTGTATTGTAAATCCAAGAATTAGCAAAAATTTGCTTATAATTTTTATCAGTGCTTGGATTTTTGATGTTTGATCCAAGATTCTTAACTGAAATTGTGTCACCGACTTTTACATTCAGTTTTTCGCTGATTTGGTTGAATTCAGATAACACTCCAGTTAAACGGAGAGTAACCAGCTTATCAGGATCACCATTTTCATAACCAAAATAGATTTCATTGGATCTAATATTATCAGTAGCCTGAATAGACACACCAATTCCAGTAACACCTAAGAATTGATTTATAGTCTTGTCAGTATATGAAATTGTATTGGTTCCAGATACAATTGTACCAGTTTGACCAAATCCAATTGTAGAATCAACTGGAATAATAGATGATCCAATTGAAACTAATTCAAGAGATCTAGTTGATGGCGTAATGTTAAATGTTCCTTCAACAGTAGAGAGATCATCATATCCAATAAACAGAGAAATTTTGAAATATTGTTTATTATTTCTAGTAAAAGGTTCTACTTCTGATATAGAAGCATTTGTTCCTGAATCTGTTAATTTTGTGATCTGTTGACCAACCAAATTATTAGGATTACCATCAATTACTTCGGCAATCGTAACGAATCTTCTGATATACTGAGCAGAAGATGGTTTGATCAAATAATTTTCAAGATTTACAATAGTTGGATCTACTGCATATAATACCTTACATAAAATCTTGAATGAATCATCTGTACCTTTTGATTCATACAGACTTCTTGCTTCTTTTATAAAATTGCCAGCATTTATTTCTGGAGCAAAATCAACATTTTCTAAACCAGGAGTAAATGTTGCTTTTAACTTGTTATAAAATTCTTTTAAGAATAATGTGCTAAGATTCTGAACAGAAGAATCATCTGCGTGCTCTGCCGCTAAAGATGTGGAGAAAACTAATTCTTCTTGATTATTATCTTGATGATAACTAGTAATTCCACTGAATCCACGAACACATCCAGTAAATGAAGTGGCGGTTTTACCAGTGTATGTAATAATTTCACTATCAATCTTCAATAATCCATAGGTGTCGGGATATCCTATGGTTGAAGTAACATTAATTGTAGTATCGCCAGTAGTAACTATTCCTACACTTCTTGTAGAGTCTACAACGACTTCTGGAATTAAATTATCTACTTTTAAGTACTGATCTAAATTTTCAGAAAGATCAGAAGTACCACCTTGATACTCTTGAGAAATATAATACTGCTTGAAAAAATCAACTGCTTTTGGATTTTCATCCAATATAAAGCTAGGCAGTTGGTTTGCGATTATTTCTTGAACCTTAACCCTAGGTTCGAACCCAGTTTGTATCATATTACTGTCTTATTAAATTCCCGTTTGAATAACTTGATGTATAGTAATCTCTAGTAAAGACTGTTCCAGAAATCTCATCACCAGAAGCGATAACGTCTCTTACCATATTTATCTCGCTATCTGAGACATTAAAACTCAAATATAGATCTTTCAGACCAACAATATCATTTGATTCTGGGAATGCTTGAATTTCAATGATATCATTCATCTTGGAGGTTGATGTAATATTGACTGTCCCTAGATTAATCTCTCCATGAACGTAATCTACGGTGCCTGCAGACTTAGAAATAACCCTGATTGTCCCATCAGAAGTCTCTTTAACAATTGAAATGATACCACTCTTCAAATCAGCATTTGGAATATCTGTCAAATAAACAGTATCTGTATCACCACTAATCTTGAATCCAGTAGATTTGATATTGCGTCCAGCAGGATTTACATGGAACTGATTACCAAAACATAATTCATATTGAGCAGACTGACCTATAGCAGCTTTCAAATCTCTTCTTATAATAATTTTAGTAATATTGGAGGTAATAGCAGTATCAGTATTATCAATGATTTGCTGTACCTTACTATATTTGAACCTTCCACCAAACTTATTCAAATCTACAGATGATGAATAATCTGTCAAAGAATTAATGACCTTTGTTCTCAACGAATCGGCAGAAGAAATTTTATTTGTATTGTAGTAAACAGCACTGTTAACCTCAACATATAGTACCTTAAGATCAACAATTTTTTGATTAATACCAGATACAGTGTATTGCTTTAATTTTGACAATATCTGAGACTTATTAAAGTCAGATACGAAAGTACCCAACTTAGGTTTGATACTAATAGTAACAGTACCAAATTCAGGTGGATCTAATTCTTCACCACCAACAACAGATACTGATTCGGTGTCAGGATAAATTGTCTTGACAATTGCCTCATAATCCCTCGCTGTAACCGCTCTGTACTGCGATGAATAGATCCTAGGAGCAAAGTACTTAACAGAGTCAACAGACTCTATATCAGACCCATTCTGGGATGCCTGAGAGGTCGTTACTGTAACGGCTCCTGGGTTAGGAACATTGCCGGCAGTATCCTTTACACTACCAGAATATGAGAATGCTGAAGCACCATTGCCATCAGCGCCATCAGTGACAATGTAATGAACGGTGATTACAGAACCATTTTCTAATTTTTCACCAATTAACCCATCACCAAATAATATTTCGTATTTTTCGTCTTGTACTTCTTGAATCAAATAAATTTTTGAACTACCACTTAAGTTCAGAATGTTATCTACTAATTGATATTCAATACCTAATCCAGTTTCACCAGCTCCTTTTACATAAACTGAGATTGTTGAAGTATCAACGTATGAGTTATCAAGTATAAATTTTTGATTAATTGAAGTATCAACAGTAAATTCTTTACTTAAGAAGATACCTTGATAAACATCAATATTATTAAAGGTTGCTACATTATCTTTTACAGAAGTTGTAATATCTTCTGGAATGGCAAAAGTGTATGATGTATTGTCAACGTTACCAGTACACACCAGACCTGCCTGTAAGGTCGCTGTAGACGATACTGTAGATACGTTAGTACTGAATGATACCTGTGCCTTTGCTGCCGTTCTAGAGCGTGGTACGTATCCGATGTTACGTGCCAGAGAAACGACGTTCTCTCTTAATGTTGCTGAATCCAAGAAGGATTCATTCACAATCATGTTTGAGTTGAACGCATTAATATAAGTATTATATGCTAAAGTATCGATTAAAACTGAAAAGTTTGAACCTTC
>MDTC01120017.1_pt1 | contig 14209 bp, 11 predicted proteins | sample 811181 | NCBI WGS metagenome assembly MDTC01 (sample SAMN05326644, study PRJNA326480) | marine metagenome | isolation source: seawater | place: Pacific Ocean: North | collected 2011 | reverse complement strand
GTTTCATTTTTTGTTGAGCTATAAACTACACCTATTCTATCTGCATCATTTGCATCAAGATATTTCAGCAGAACATTAATCTGCGGCTTATCAGACAGTGAAATATAATGATTATCTTCTGCAGGATTAAGAAACAGAGCTTGATTAATATTTAGTTGTCCATCTATTTGCTCAACAATTTTTTTGCTTATAGGTCCAATTAAAAAGTTTTCACCTAAGTTTTTTAAATTTAAATCATCTTGGCTAATAAATTCTATCTTGTTTTCAATTTCAAAATGCTTGATTGCAGAGTAAACGCCAATTTGAAAATAGTTATTAAATTCCTGATAGTCTCTATAATCAGGAAGAGCATAGACATATTCTCTATTAAATATTATGTCACTGTCTTTTAAATTTAGTTTTGTGATACCAGTGAAATTAAAGTTAATTTCTTCTGTTTGAATTTTTTTTTCTAATTTTTTTGGAGCTTCAACAGTTGCTACACAGCTTATTAATACTAGTAAAAAAACAAAAATTTGAAGTATTCTAAAAAACATGAATTTTTATATTATACCCTCTCCAATTGGCAATCTTGATGATATCACCATAAGATCTATCAGAATCTTAAATGAGCTTGACTTTTTAGTTGTTGAAAACAAAAACGTTACTACAAAACTATTGAAAAGCTTAGGTATTAAGAATTTAAAAATAGTAGTTTATAACGATAGATCTTCTGATAAAGATAGAAAGAAAATTCTGAACCTTATTCAAGATGGCTTGACTGGCGGGTTAATTTCAGATTCCGGAACACCTCTTATTTCAGATCCAGGATTTAAGCTTTCCACTGGAATAATTAATGAAGGAATTAATCTTGTCCCTCTTCCTGGCGCCACATCTATAACTACTGCTTTAATTGGTAGTGGTCTTCCTACTGATAGATTCCAATTTCTTGGTTTTTTCCCAAGAAAAAGAGTTAATCAGCACTTATTATTAGAAAAGATTGCAGATTATGATGGTAGCTCTATTTTATTTGAATCTCCTAAACGCTTAATCTCAACTTTAGAGAAATTGAAAGAGAATCTTTCTGTACAAGCAAAAATATGTGTTGCAAAAGAACTAACAAAAATACATGAAAGTTTCATTCGCGGGTCTTTGGCTGATGTGCTAAAACACTTTGATAATAATAAAGACACTTTAAAGGGTGAATTTGTGCTGGTAATAGAGTCGAATGGAAATTACTTTAACACTGAATTAGTTGATTTTATATTTAAGCAAACTAAAGATAAATTAAGCCTTAAAGAAATATCATATATTGCTTCAAAAGTGACTGGAATAAGCAAAAATAACCTTTATGAAAGATTCTTGTTATTATCTAAAAAGAATTGATAATATATGTAATTGAGTTGGTCGAACTATCGCTTAATTTTAAGAGGAAAGTCCGGACTTCAAAGAGCAAAGTGCCAGTTAACGACTGGGGGGCGTGAGCCTACGGCTAGTGCAACAGAAAGTATACCGCCTCAAAGAGGTAAGGGTGAAAAGGTGAGGTAAGAGCTCACCGCCTAAATTATTTAGGGCAGTGTAAACCCCACTTGAAGCAATGCCAAATAGAGATTAAATTATGTTGCTCGCATATAATCTGGGTAGGCAGCATGAATGTTTTGGTGACAGAACATCTAGATAAATGATAGTTAAAACAGAATCCGGCTTATAGACCAACTCGAACCTCTCCTATAGAATTCTAATAATGACATGGCAAATTCTTGATCAAGATTATGAGCAAGCAAAAATTGCTGTTATCGGTATAGGTGGTGGTGGTGGAAATATGGTTAATCATATGATTAATTCCGGTATAAGGGGAGTTGATTTTATATGTGCAAATACTGATTCACAAGATCTTAGTAAAATACAAAAAGCAAAAATAATAAAATTGGGAAATGAACATACCAGGGGCTTAGGTGCAGGCAATAACCCTGAACAAGGCCGTATTGCTGCTGAAATAAGTGCAGCTGAAATAAAAGAATCCTTGAGCAACTGTGAAATGGTTTTTATTACTGTTGGCATGGGAGGTGGAACTGGAACTGGAGCAGCGCCAGTAATTGCTAAAATAGCGAAAGATTTAGGAATCCTTACTGTAGGAGTTGTAACAACTCCATTTAAATATGAAGAAAGAAGAAGAGCGGATCAAGCTGAAGCTGGGATTTCTAAGTTAGTTGATCATCTCGATTCACTAATAGAAATAAATAATGAAAGAATTTTTGAAACTTTTCCAAGAAATGCTCCATTTAAGGAAGGTCTCAATGCAGTAAATAATGTATTGGTTAACGCAGTACGTGCTGTTACAGAAGTAATCCTCAATCCCGCAACGATGAACATAGATTTTGCTGATGTTGAAGCGGCACTTTCCAAAGGGGGAAAAGCAATTATGGGTTATGGTAAGGGTAATGGTGAGAATAGAGCGAAACAAGCTGTTGATGATGCTTTGAATAGTCCTTTCTTTGATAAGACTGAAATAAAAAATGCTAAAGGTCTAATAATAAATATATGCGGATCTTCAGAAATTGGTAATGATGAAGTTAAAGAAATCATGGAATATGCAGGAAGTATTGGTGTTGATGGTGTTGAGGCAATCCCTGGATTAACAATTGATGAGTCTAGTGGTGAAGATATATATGTAACAATTATTGCAACAGGCTTAAGAAGATTTGATCTTGATGGTTTTCAAGATAGAGTCTTGAGAACAGTGCCTCCAATTACATCGAACAAGTCAATGCCTGATGGGTATATAGATATTAATGCGATAGATAAAATTGATATTAAAGAAACTTTTAGGAGGCTAAAGCATTAACCATACCCCTGTTTTACTTGAGGAATCTTTATCCTCATTAATAATTAACACAGACGGAGTTTATGTTGATGCTACTTTTGGAAGAGGCGGTCATTCCAGGGAGATTTTAAAAAGAATATCTAGCAAGGGTATGCTTTTCTCATATGATCTTGACCAGGAAGCAAAATGTGAAGCCCAAAAGATAGTAGAACCAAACTTTAATTTCAAAGCTGATAATTACAGAAATATCCATGATAGCTTTTTAGATAATAGTATTGATGGTGTATTAATTGATTGCGGTGTATCGTCACCACAGCTTGATGATCCTAGTAGAGGGTTTAGTTTTAAGAGAAATGGGCCTTTAGACATGAGGTTTAATGTTGAAATGGAGGTTTCATGTGCAGATATCATAAATGGATATGATGAAAGTGCTCTAGCAAAAATTCTATGGGAATATGGGGAAGAACGGGAATCAAAAAGAATAGCAAAAGCTATTGTAAAAAGAAGAAAAATAAAAAAAATCAGTGAAACATCAGAATTATCAGATCTAATTTGCGCAGTTAAGCGAATAAGAACAAAAAAACATCCAGCCACAAAAACATTTCAAGCTCTAAGAATAGAAGTGAATGATGAAGTTAATAGTTTAAAAGACTGTCTAGTTAATCTAAAACCTAAAATTAAACATGGCGGAAGAGTTATCATAATCTCTTTTCATTCATTAGAGGATAGAATAGCGAAATTAGCCTTCAAGATAAAAACGAATTTAGCAGAAAAAAAAATCCCATTATTGGATGACAAAAAAAAAGAAAAATTTAAGGTATCAAAAGTTATATATCCAAGTAATATGGAAATAAATAATAATAATAGATCTCGAAGTGCAAAAATGAGGATAATTGAAAAAATATGAAGATGCTTAATTTTATATTAGCCGCACTATTTTTCTTTCTATTTTGTCTATGTTTTTTGAAAGTTTATTTAGTATTTGATTACAAGAGAAATTATATATATTTAGATGAAATCCAAAATAAAATCAATTTTTTATCCAATCAAAACACAAAGCTTACTGTTGAGATCTCATTAATTAAATCATCTCCTTATATTTATGAAAAAGCCCTTGAAATTGGGATGATAGAGCCGAGGATTTAAGGTGTTTAAACTTAGATTAGTTTTTATCTTAATTTTTGTTTCAACCATTTGCATACCACTATACCAATACTTCAATCTAAGCAAACAGCGTGATCTGTTTGTGGAGGCTAGTCAAAAAAGAAGTCAATATAGTCAAACGATAATTGCTCCCAGAAAGACAATTGTTGATAGAAATCAAAATGAATTGGCTATAAGCATTAAAAGACCCACACTTATTTTTAAATCAGAAGTTGATAAGGACAGAATTCTAGAATTTTCATCAAACAAATCAAAAGATATATTTCTAAGCACAAATAAAAGACTATATTTTGAATCCAATATTGATCAAAAATTTATTGATGAAGCGGAAATTATATGCAGTTGCATAATAATAAGAGAAGATTTATATAGGAGATATTACCCTTACGGCTCTATTGCTGCTACGGTTGTTGGTTTTTCTGGTCCGGATGGAGGTCTAGATGGAGTTGAAGCTATTTATAATTCTTCTTTGCAAGGCGATATCAAGAAAGATTTTTTCGTAAGAAGTGCAAAGGGTCAAAAAACATTGGGAGATCTCGAAACTTATATCCAAAAAGATGAAGTTCTTCAACTAACTATTGATATTACTCTTCAATACAAGCTATTTGAGGAATTAAAAAATGCAATTGTGGATTCAAAAGCATTGGGAGGGTTTGCAGTAATAATGGATGCAAAAAACGGAGATGTTCTCGCCATGGCAAGCTATCCGTCTTACAACCCTAATAATTCATCAAGAGTATTGAAAAGAAATAGGTTAATATCCGATTTCAATGAACCAGGCTCACTAATAAAGCCATTTACAATAGCAGGAGCATTGGATTATGGTTTGATAGATAAAAATACAATTATTGATACAAACCCTGGCTACATTACACTTTCAAATATTCAAAGAAGTGAAGCAGGAGGAAAAAACTTTGGGGAAATTCAACCAGATGAGATAATTTTTTATTCTTCTCAAGTTGGTACCGCAAAAATAGCGATTAAATTTTCTGACGACCAATTAAAATCAAATCTACGCAGGTTTGGTTTTGGAGAGTTTTTGAGAATGGATTTATCTCTTACGAACCCTGGAACAATATTGGATGCACCAAAACTCTATGACATTGATAAGGCATCAATGGGTTATGGATATAGTGTTGAGGCAAATTCTTTGCAAATAGCGAGAGCATATAGTGTCTTTGCAAACAGAGGGACTATGGTTGAGCCTAGGCTATCATTAAGTGATGAATTTGAGCGTGTGCAAGTTTTAGATCCTGAAATCGCAAATTATATTCTCAATTCTTTAAGAAATACTGTATTGATTGGTACAGCATCTTCATTAAGTGAGAATATTGTGGAAATAACTGGAAAAACAGGTACAACAAATAAATTTATTCAAGGTGAAGGTTATGCTGAGGGAAGATATCAATCAAGTTTTGCCTCAATATTTCCACACAAAGATCCTCAGTACATAATGATCGTAACAATAGATGAGCCTGATCCAAATAAGTACTTTGGCGGTGATGTTTCAGCACCTGTTGTGGGTAAAATGGCTGATTTTATGCTTAGGTTGAATTACTTATGATTAATCCCCTTGACAAACAATACCTCTCTACAAAAAATTTTAAATCAAATACAAATTATTTGATGGATGGGGATATATTTATTTCATTAAATGGAGGGCACAAATATCTTGATGCAGAATCAGAAAAAAAAATATCTTACATAGTCTTAGATGAAACTGATAAATATAAAGGATCTGCAAAAAATATTAAATGTACTGGACTGAATAAAAATTTTTACTTATGGCTAGATGAAATTTTTGAAATAGATCATGCAACTTTTGAAAATTTTTTTGTAACTGGCACAAACGGAAAAACTACAACAAATTATTTTTTAAGCAAAATTTTGCTTGATAATGGTCTTAATCATGGTTCGATAGGAACACTTGGAACTCACATAAACGATGATTTTATTTTTCAAAATCAACTTACTACAGAGGAGCCAACTTACATAAGAAGTTTTTTTAGAGATTGTTCAAAAAGGAACATAAAAAAAGTTTTATTTGAAGCTTCATCTATTGGAATTGATCAGAAAAGATTAGCAGGTTTACCTATAAAGCATGCTGCATATTTAAATATTTCAAGAGATCACCTTGACTACCACAAAACAACTGAAAACTACTTACAATCAAAATTAAAATTAATTGAAGGCGAAGGGCTAGAAACTCTTGTTTATAATTATGATCAACAAGAGTTTAAAGATATTTTTACAGATTCAAGCGCTAAAAATATTTTTAAAATCTCAAGAAAAGATATTAAAGCTGACATATTCTATAAAATACTAAATATCAGTGAACACGGAATTGTAGAATTTGAAGTATCAACAGTTTGGGGAAAATTTCAAGCAAAAGCACCAATCATCTCTGAATTTAATGTTTTTAATCTTCTTGCTTCATTACCTTACTTCGTTGCAATAGGTGGTGATGTAGAGAATTTTTTTGATTCAGTACCAAATTTAATGCTTCCAAAAGGCAGATTACAAAAAATTAAAGATAAATCAATTTTTATTGACTATGCTCACACACCGGATGCAATTGAACAAGCTTGTATTTCAGTTAAAAAACAATCTAACAATAAATTAATACTCGTATTTGGTGCTGGAGGAGATAGGGATATTGGCAAAAGAAAACTAATGGGTGAAATAGCTGATAAGTATGCTGATAAAATTATACTTACAAGTGACAACCCAAGGGAAGAAGACCCTATAGAAATCATAGAAATGATATCAGAAGGTATTTTGAATAAAACCAAGATAGTAATTGAGCATGAAAGATCAAAAGCGATTAGTTACGCAATTAAAATAATGGACAATTTGAGTGTTATTTTAGTGTGTGGAAAAGGACATGAAACAACTCAAACCATTGGTCAGAATATACAATATTTTTCAGATGAAGAGGAAATAATTAAATGTATAAGTTAGAAAATTTTAGAGATTTAGATCATATTGCAAAATTTCTTCAAGCAAAAATATCTCGAAATATGGAAATAGAAAAAATAGTCTTCGACTCAAGAAATGCAACTAAAAAAACGTTATTTATACCTCTCAAAGGTGAGAAATATGATGGTGAAAAATTTGTTAAAGACGCACTAAAAAAAGGGGCGGCATGCATATCAGTAAATAATCATGGTGGACTAGCAATCAGGGTTAAGAATGTTTATGAATCTCTCTTAAAGCTTGCTCAAAGTAAAATTGAATACGTCAAGCCCATGACTATTTTTATAACAGGTAGTTATGGAAAAACAACAATAAAAGATATGATTAAATTTTACCTTGGAAAAAACTGCCATGCCACAAGTCTTAATGAAAACAATGAGTTTGGTATTCCATACACAGTCCTAAGCATGCCAGTTGACACAAAATATCTAATTGTTGAGTGTGGTGCCAGAAGGCAAGGGGATTTTGACATGATATCCAAGATACTTAAGTGTGACACTTTTGTTCTCACGGGGATTGCAGAAAATCATATTGAGACTTTTGGATCTCTTGAGGGGATTGAAAAAACGAAGCTCACGCTAAAGAAATGCTTGAAAAAAAGAGATAATTTTATCGATGGTCGAAAAATAAAAGAAAAAAATTATAAGCAATTCAACAAATTGCTGATAAGTAAGGTATTTCAATCTATTGGTTTAAACTTAGATTTTAGGAACAAAAAATTTATTCCTTCTAAGGGAAGAGGTAATAGAATAAATTTTTTAAATGGGCAAATTATTGATCACACATACAATGCAAGCCCTTATACTTTGATCTCGACTGTGAAGGAATTCAGTTATGAGGACACTGTACTTGTGCTTGGTGATATGGCAGAACTTGGTGATGATAAAGATAAAATCCACCTTAAGGTTTTGGAGCAACTAACAAATTATAAAATTTTTGTCACTGGAAAAATCTACAATCGAATTTCTAAAAAAATAAACTCAAAAAATATAGTCGCATTTAATAACATTAAGGATTTTCCTAAGGAGATATTATCTAAAATGTTATTTGAGGGGAAAAACCTTTACTTTAAAGGCTCAAGGTCGAGTAAAATGGAATCTTATATAGAAGCTTTAATAAATGATTGAACTAATTCTTAATTTTTTTCCTGAAAAATCAAATTTTTTTAACCTTTTCTCATATTTAACAACCAGAACTATCCTTGCTACATTGTCAGGACTGATGATAGTAATTTTTTTTGGAGATTTTTTTATAAAGAAAATTAGATCTTTGCAATTTAATCAATCAATAACCGATAGAGGGCCAGAAAGCCACAAAGTTAAGGATGGCACTCCGACAATGGGAGGTTTGTTAGTAATCGGCACAGTTATTTTTTCAGCAATTCTTTGGGGTGATCTAAGCAATAAATACATTTTGATTTCGCTCTTTTGCCTTTTATCTTTTGGCTTAATAGGATTTATCGATGACTTTAAGAAAATAAAAGAGAAAGATTCAAAAGGTCTTTCGTCACAAACCAAAATTTTCTATCAATTTTTAGCTGCTGCAGCAATTTCAATAGCGCTATTTATGAGTTCAGCACAGGAAGTAGAATATTCCTATATAGTTCCATTTTTTAAAGATATTCTTATAAATTTTGGATTTTGGTTCGTCTTCATTTCTATATTTATCATAGTCGGAAGCTCAAATGCAGTTAATTTGACAGATGGCTTAGACGGTCTTGCTATTCTTCCTGTAATAATTATCACAGCAGCATTGGGAGTAATTGCTTGGGCTTCTGGTAATACAATAGCAGCAGAATATCTTTACATACCTTTTATTGATGGTACTGGCGAACTCTTAGTAATTTGTGGTGCAATGGTTGGTGCAGGAATTGGATTTTTGTGGTACAACACCTATCCAGCTCAAATATTTATGGGAGATGTTGGCTCATTATCAATGGGAGCGTTCATTGCTCTCGTGGCCATAATAGTTAGGCATGAAATAGTATTTGCTGTAATGTCGATGGTTTTTATAATGGAGGCTGTGAGTGTTATTCTTCAAGTTTCTTCTTTCAAGTTAAGAAAGAAAAGAATCTTCAAAATGGCACCAATTCATCATCACTTCGAACTGATAGGCTGGAAGGAGCCAAAGATAATAGTTCGTTTTTGGATCCTTACATTCATTTTTGTCCTTTTAGGTTTATCCTTGCTTAAAATAAGATGAATAGATCTCTCATTCTTGGTTACGGTATAACAGGCAAATCTTTTGAAAATTATCTCTTACATCTTGGGGAGAAATTTGACATCTATGATAAGAGATCAATTTCCAAAACATCTAAATCATTGAAAAATAAGATTAATTTCAACCAATATAATGCTATTTACATTTCTCCAGGCATTAATTTTAAGAAAGAATTTTCAGAAATAAGTACTAAAAATTTAAATTTTGTAACAGATTTGGATATATTTTTTAAAGAGAACAAATCTTTCAAAATTGGAATAACTGGGACAAATGGCAAGAGCACGCTTGCATATTATCTTGAGCAACTTTTAAATGAGGTTTCATCAGCAGTTGCATTGGGTAATTATGGAGAGCCTTTGCTAAACAACCTTAGTCACAAAAAAAAATATTCCATTATTGAAGTTTCAAGTTTTCAGTTAGAAAAAATGCAGAACAACTTTTTTGATTTAAGTGTCATTACCAATATTAAAAGGGATCACATTGATTTCCATGGAAGTTTTAAATCTTATAAGGATAGTAAATTTAAAATCTTACGAGAGGGAATAAGGAATATAGTCTGGAATGATGAAAATGATTTGAATTATTTAGCGTTCAAAATTCTAGATTATTTAAAGCCAAATCATAATCTAAAAAATTTTAAACTAGATAATCTTCCCCATCGGTTAGAAACATTTAAGGAAGGGTTTATTAATGACTCCAAATCCACAAATCTCTCATCTTTAGATTTTGCATTAGATAAGCTTTGTTTTTCAGGTATTTTAGTTTTATGTGGCGATCCAAAAAAAGAGAACTATATGAGACATAGGATATGTGGTCCAAAAAAAATTTTAATTTTTGGTAACCATGCTTCTGAACTTAATAAATTAATTGAGCATGAGGAAAAAATAATATTCAAAGACCTTGATTCGTTGCTCAAATATATTTTACAAATAAAAAAAGGGGGACTGAAAGTTCTGTTTTCTCCAGGTCATCCAAGTGGTGATGATTTTAAGAATTTTCATGAAAGAGGTAATTATTTCAAGAAAAAAGTCAATGAATACTTTAGTTAAGCAAAAGGAAAGTTTGCTAGATTTAATTATTTTGATTCCAATTTTAGTTTTATCATCTATCAGTATTCTATATGTTTTTTCAGCATCAAATGTAACTGCCTATGAAAATTTTAGTAACTCATTCTTTTATGTTGAAAGACAAATGGTGGCACTAGCAATAGCATTGATTTTATTTTTTGCTTTTTTATTTGTGCCTATTTCTTTCTACAGAAAATATGGTTTACTACTTTTCTTTTTATCCTCAGTATTGTTATTAATAGTGTTGTTTCCTGGAATTGGGAAAATGGTAAATGGAAGTAGAAGGTGGCTTGACTTTGGTTTCATCAATATACAACCATCTGAGATAGCTAAGGTCTTCGTGCCTTTATATTTATGCAGTTACTGTCTTAGAAGAAAAGAACAGCTTGAAAGTTCCTGGAGAGGGTTTTTAAAACCAATTTTGATTACATCAATAATAAGTATTTTGCTTTTTTTTGAACCAGATATTGGTGCAATGGTTGTTATTTTTGCTATAGGCATTTCAATACTATTCATTGGAGGAGCAAAATTATCTCAGCTTGGCATTCTCTCATTAATATTTTTTTTGCTGGTATCAATATTTGTATATTTCAACGCAGAGAGATTAGATAGAGTATTGGAATTTTCAAACCCTTGGGATAATCAACAAGGATCAGATTATCAGCTTATTAATGCTTTAATTGCTTCAATACAGGGGGGTTTCTTTGGTTTAGGCATTGGAGAAAGCACTCAGAAGTACTATTTTCTTCCTGAGGCGCATACTGACTTCATCTTCTCAATATACATCGAAGAAACAGGATTGTTGGGATTATTGTTATTGTTATCATCATATTTAATTATTTTGGGCCGACTTTATTATTTGGCTGAAAGATCTATGAAGAAAAACTTTTATTTCAACAGTCTTATAATTACAGCTTTTGCTGTTACCTTTTTTTTCCAAACAGCCCTAAATGTATTTGTAAATCTTGGTTTAATTCCAACAAAAGGTCTCGCACTTCCTTTTATAAGCTATGGTAGGAGTAGTGTTATTATGAATTTTATTGCTCTAGCTATTATGCTGAGGGCAAGTTGGGAATTTAGAAATAATTTAAGATGAAAATAGCTATTTTTGCTGCAGGAACAGGAGGCCATATATATCCAGCTCTATCTATAGCTGAGAACTTTAAAAAAGAAGAAGTCCTATTTTTTGCATCAAGTCGAAAATTAGAAAAAGATATTTTTGCTAAAACTAACTACCAGGTAATCCATTTAGATATAGAGGGTTTTCGTGGGAAATCTGTTCTAAAAAAAATAATCTTTCCGCTGGCAGTATCTTTTAATTTATTCAAGGTTTTGTTTGAGCTTATTAGGTTCAAACCATCAAAAATTCTTATATTAGGAGGCTACATTTCAATTCTGGGATTGTTGGCAAGCAAGATTCTTTTTAAGCCACTTTTTTTACATGAACAAAACTCTATCTTAGGCACTACTAATAAAATCGCATCGCATTTTACAAAAAAAAATTTTACTGCTTTTAAGATTGGAGTTAAAAAGGAAAAAAATCTTGGCAACCCAATTAGAAATCAATTTTTTAAGGATACATATTTAAGCAATCCAATAAAAAATAAGATATTGGTTCTTGGCGGAAGCCAGGGGAGCAAGTTTTTCAATAAAAACCTCCCTGAAATATTGATGAAGTCAGAAATTACTGAAAAAATAATTTTTCAAACTGGCAATCAAGCCCATCTTATTGATAATAAAAAAATTCAATTCAGAAATTTTATAGATAATTTGCCAGAGTTATTTTCTCAAACAAAATTTGTAATTTGTCGATCTGGAGCATCAACAGTTTCTGAGCTTCAAGCTTATGGTATGCCAGCTTTACTTTTCCCATTGTCTAATTCTATTGACGATCATCAAAAAATTAATGCAGAAAGCTATTCTAATAATGATTCTGAAATGGTTTTTAATGAAAAAGACTTCAACCCTGAAGACTTTTTAGAACAATTAAATAGATTTAACTCAAGAGATTTAAAAGAATTGAGCAAAAGGATCAAGAAAGATTTACACTGTGATGCAGCAATAAAAATAGCAAATGAAATTAAGCAAGATTAAAAACATACACTTTGTTGGTATAGGTGGAGTGGGCATGGTTGGTATTGCAGAAATGTTGCTTAACCAAGGTTTTTCAATATCTGGAAGCGACATAGTAAAAAATAAAAATACAGAAAGATTATCTAAAATGGGAGCAAAGATCTTTCTTGATCATAATAAAAAAAATGTTTTAGATGCCGATGTAGTTGTTTTTTCATCGGCTGTTGGAAGGTCAAATCCTGAAATAAAAGCAGCAGAAATATTGAATAAAACTATAATTCCTAGAGCTGAGATGCTGTCGAGTTTGATGAGAGGCTTTCATAGTATTGCTGTTGCTGGCTCACATGGAAAAACATCAACAACAAGTCTTATCTCGAATATTTTTATCAAAGCAAACCTTGACCCTACTTATATTATTGGAGGAAAAATTTTAGGCCAAGAATCAAGAAGCATTCTTGGTGCTAGTGATTACATTATTGTCGAGGCAGATGAAAGTGATGCATCTTTTCTGCACCTAAGCCCAGAAATTAGCGTAGTGACAAATGTGGATAATGATCATTTAGACTTTTATGAGAATAATCCATTAAAGCTGCAAAAAACATTTCATCAATTTCTAGAAAACCTCCCTTTTTATGGAACTGCTGTAATTTGTATTGATGATATTGGCGGGCAAAAACTATTTGAGGAATTATCAAGGCCTAAAATTTCATATGGTTTCAAAAAATCATCAAATTTCTACATCAAAAGCTTGAAACAACTCAAAAACTATCAAGAGTTTTCAATAGTAAATAATTCAAATGGAAAAGAAGTTAAGTTGAAGCTTAAAATAGCAGGAAGACATAATGCACTGAATGCTACTGCAGCCTATATAGTTGCAAAACAAGCTGGTATTAATACGAGGTTAATAAAAGATTCTCTTGCAAGTTTTGGCGGTGTGTCACGGAGACTGGAAGAAAAAGGAAGATTAAAAATTAATAATAAAAATATAAAATTGGTAGATGACTATGGACACCACCCAACAGAAATAACTGCTACGATTGATGCACTTAAATCCTCAAACAGAAACAAAAAAATTAATATGATTTTTCAGCCTCATAGATATTCCAGATCTTCTATGCTATTTGATGACTTTGTTGACTGTTTATCAAAATTACACCTAGTAATCCTTATGGATATATACCCTGCTGGAGAACAGAATGTTAAAGAAATCTCTTCATATGATTTTGTAAATGCATTAAGAAAAAAAGACGTTAAGGCGTTTTTCGCAAAAAATCTTGAGGAGATATCTAAAATTCTTGAACATGAAGTAAAAAATGATGAGATTCTTGTTACACAAGGGGCTGGAAATATAGTTGATATATCGAACTCACTAAAAGCTCTTTATAAATGAAAGATATAATTATTCTCTTTGGAGGCAATTCTGATGAAAAAGATATTTCGCATTTATCAGCCAATTCAATATATAAGAATATAGATCAAAATAAGTTTAATGCTCAGCTTATAAATATTAATGATCTCAATTTAAATGAAATCTCTAAAGATGTAATTTTTTTTATTGCTGTGCATGGAGCTGGTGGAGAAGATGGCTACATTCAAAAACTGCTCTCACATAATGGATTTAAATTTACCGGGTCTGATTATCAGTCTACTAAAAATTGTTGGGATAAGGCTCTATCTAAGAAAATTTTGATTGAAAATAATATAAACACTCCAAATTATCTCACTGTAAAAAAAGGTGAGAGTATAAATTTTCAAGATGGTTTGTTTAAAGAAACTGAAGATTTTTTTGTAAAGCCAGCAAAAAATGGGTCAAGTTTAGGTGTTTCAAAAGTTCAGAATATTAAGGATTTAAGTTTTGCAGTTCAGAATGCGAAGAAATACTCTGATGAAGTAATCATTGAAGAGT
>MDTC01014955.1_pt1 | contig 14210 bp, 9 predicted proteins | sample 811181 | NCBI WGS metagenome assembly MDTC01 (sample SAMN05326644, study PRJNA326480) | marine metagenome | isolation source: seawater | place: Pacific Ocean: North | collected 2011 | reverse complement strand
ATATTACTACTTTGTATATTTTCATTAACGAAGCCTTGAGATTGTATATCGCCAGAAGGATAAAGTTTTTGTTGTGCTAAAAAGTTATTTAGTTTCTTCATAGATAAGAATGAACCAGCAAACTTATCTGCATAACTATTTTTAAATTTAGACTCTGATCTTAGTTTTGATCTTATGTGCAAGATAGGAACAATCGCATTAGCATTAATTTTTGCATTCTCTTCGCAAGGATATTTGCTAGGAGCCATGTCTGAATTTGCAAAAGCTTTTATCTTAGAAGAAGCGCAGACTCTTGCTGAAGCACCAAGACGAACTCCTGAATCAGCCTTAATATTGGACTTGCCACAAATTTTAGGAGTGAGGATTCTAGTGCCAGTGGTTTTTGCCCTGACTTTACTATGCCCTGTAAATCTTATATTGTGATATTTGTCACAAAGACATTTGATTGACATACATTATCCTGTTAGCTAGGTAGCGTTGATCCTGTTCCCGTTTGCAATTTACCATCTGGTCCAACTGAAGCATTTTCTATCGCTTCTTGAATCAGTGGTTTGGCGTGATCTAAAACAAATTGAGGCATCTTTTCTAGTAGCTGATTTGCATTCAGCGTAACGACCAAGTTGGTTGTATCAAGCTTAAGGGTTGGTGTGAAGCCAACAAATTTTTCTACAGTGTCTTTAAATACATTTGCTCCCTTTTGGAATTCTACAGCCTGTTCAGTATTGTGGCTGTCTCGTGTATTAAATTTATTTCCCGATTGAGCTTCAAAAGATTGTCTTAAGACTGCTGGTAGCTTTTCAACTAGAGTTTTTTCCAACGTAGCTATAGTTCTCATTGCCCCTGATGAGTCTTGATGGTGCATGAATTTTACGTTTCCTCCCGGCCCAGTCCTGATTTGTTCTCCGGTCATATTTTGAAGAGAATGTGTGAGCGTCTGTTCGTTAGCTCGTCTTTGCGTGCTATTGAATCTTTTCCTTTGGTAACTAGGAACGTCACCACTCAATCCCCTACTGTCAATGTAAAACGCATCTGAATGCAACCTTCCAACTTCTGAAAACATATTAGCAGATTTAGCAGATGTAGCAGATTTAATAGCTGCCTTTTGGCTTTGTTGTAAAGTTTGCGCTTCTGTAGTAGCCGCTTTAACATTCTCACCAAGCTTACCTTTAGCGTTAACATAAACATTCTGGGCTTCAATTACTTGATTTTGAGCCAGTTGCATTTGAAGCTCTCCAGCTTGCTTTAGAACTTCAGCACCCTCGCGGATACCTACAGCAGCAGCATTTAGTTCTGGAGTTGTATCAGCTCCAATTTGGGCAGACCTTAAAGCTAATTCAGGATTTGTAACACCTCTGGCAGTAAGGGCAGCAATTCTTGCTCTTTCTTCTAATCCACCCGGACCACTAATTTTTTGTCCTTGGAATTCTGTTTCACCAGAAGTCCGTAGCTTATTAAGAAACTCAACAGCTCCAGATAAAGCTTCTCCACCAAACTGCTGTGCTAGATCTCCCCTTCCAGAAGCAATAGCCCCTAAAGCTCCCTGAGATGCTTGGCTTTTAAAGAATGCGTCAACATCGCCACTAATTAAATTATCTACAGATTCTTTCTCAAGTGCGTTTCTTCTCTTGATAGATTCGTATTCTTCTTGTCTTATTTTAATCAACTGTCTGGTTTGAGTTATAGTCTGTTCAGCTAAGTTTTGTAAGCGTTTTTGTTGTGCAGCTCCCTCTGTGGAGGATCGAGTAACTTTGCCAAACTCAACACTAATGTCTTGTATTCTCTGAGACAGACCAGCAGCTGAAGCTTGTACTGGATCAACACCAGCTCCACCAGCTCCTACATTTATAGACTTTGTAAGATTAGCTAACTTATCAGCAGTAGACAAAAATGCTCCACCGTATTGCGACTGTATAGCAGCTGCTTCTAGCTGAATAGCAATAGATTTAGTCTGCGCTGCATATAGCTGGTTCTCAGCTTCTATTCTTTTCTTAAGTGCGCCATCAAGAAGTTTTTCACTCTCGATAACTTTCTTAATAGAAGGAGCTAATTGATTTATAAACTCAGAACTAATTTCTCCAAGAGCATTCTGGAAGCCACTAATGTCACCAGAGTCAAAAGCTTTAGTAAGCGCTTCTGAAGGTGGATTATTTCTAAAATCAGAAACAATTTGTTTAGCTACTACTTCGTCAATCGGAAGATTTGCTAGCTTCTTAGCAAGTTCATCTGCTATTCTATTTTGTGCAGATTTGACATCGCCAGTAGCTTTCAAAGAATTAAGGTCTTCTTCTTCCAAAGACGATACGAAGTCCTGTAAAGCATTTTGAGTTGCGCGTCCAGCACCAAGTCTCTTTTGAACTTTGCCTATAGTTTTGTCGTTTGCTCCAAACTCCTTCAAAGTATTACTAACGGATTCTACAGACTTGCTAAAATCAGCATCGCTAACACCGGAACCAGAAGCAGATAAAGCAGCTGTTAAGGTATTAAAAGAACGCTCTAGCTCAGTAGAAGAACCATCTACTGACGAAAGGTAATTCTTTAAAGCGACATTGGAAGCTGTGACATTAGCATTGAACGGGCTAAGTCCAAGATTTATTAACTCAAATCTTTTCTGTAATCTTTCTATTTCAGCCCCAGCATTCGTCAAGCCTCTAGCTAGTTCTACTGCTTGAGCTGTTGGCAGGGATGTGATTAGTTTCTTTAGAGATGGTGATAGTTGATCTGAATTTTGTACAATGTTATTTAAAGTATTGACTAGTTCAGCCTCTGCTCTATCAACTGAACTCGACAAAGCATCTCTTTGCGCAGTTGGGACACGTAGCTGTTGCTGTTTTTCAGATTCACTTAGTGTAGAATCATTTTGGATTCCTTTAATTAGTTCATTAAATACGCCTACTTCTCTTTCGTTAGTATTTATCCGATCAACCAATTGTTGGCTACGACCCAATCTTTCTCCACTAAATTGACCACTAATAGCAGAAGATCTAAAACTTTGATTTATGAAAGGCTGTGCAGATTTTACAGCTTTAGACTGTTGTTGGTACAATTCTCCCGTTTCTTTAAGAGAAGCACTCAAGCTTTTTGCATACTTTTCAGCCTCAACGCTAGAAATTCCAACTTCCTTTAAAGCTTCTGCAAAGTTTTCGACAGCATTACCTGAAAAATTACTAGAATCAGAAAAGAAGTCCTTGGCTACTTGACTTCCTGAAATCAAAGCTTTTCTTCTTTCTGCGTTAGCTCTATCGGCTTTTCCAAACTGTTGAGGAGAAGCTTCACCCATTCCCAACAGCATAAGATCAGTGTTTTCTCTTCTAGTTTGTGCTTCAGGCAATCGCTTAATATCTGCATTAAAAACATCACCAGAAGAATCTCTAAGAGCGTCCAATCTGTCAACTAATTTTCCAAAGACTCTTTCTCCAACGCCAGCAAAATTACCAGAACCTTGCGCCTCTGTAAAGGCACTAGCCGCCCTTTCTGAAGCTTTCTGTAATTCATTAGTGAAATTTTGAGTTGCTATTTTTGCTGCTGTTTGAGACTTTACTTGAATTGCAGTTTGCGCCCCAAACAGAGAAAGGAAATCTTGAAATGTATCTGCCGCATAGTTTAATCCAGTAAAAGCAACACCAGCAGCTACTACGCCTGTAACTAAAAGACCAATTGGATTAGTAAGACCAAGCAAAGCTGCTATACCAGCAGCACCAGCACCAGCACCAACGGTTGCAGTCTGTCTTGCTCCAGCTGTAGATGAAGCGGTTGCCAATCTTTGAGCCTCTGCGACATTCCCCTCTTTAACCGCTTGATTATAACGATTAGTACTGTCGTACAAAGCCTCAAGCCCAGCACTAACTAAAGCGGCTGCACCAGTAGCAGCAGTTATACCAGCCACATATTTATTTTGCATCAAGGTTGCTATATCAAATTTTTCACCAAGCCCTTGCAGTGCAAAGCCAAGAGTGCCAATTGATCCAACTACCTGAGTGACAGAATCAGTCATCGCCCTTGTGAATCTAAGAGCTGCTCCTTCGTTTTCCTCGACGGCAGGAAGCATTTGATTAAGAGCGGTAGTAACGGCGAAAACACCAGCACCATACTTGACTAGACTAGATGTTGATTTCTTGGTGACTTTGTCAAATTCTTCTTGTGTCTTAGTTGGCATACTACCGGGAAAACCAAGACCGCCACGAGCTGGCATAACCCCATAGTTATTTCGACCATCTCTAACCACACCACCGGCAGCATATTTGCCAACCTTGTTCATGCGATTAAGAGAGCTATAGCCAATATTCTGTGCAGACTTTTTATTGACAACAAACTCGCCGGGAGTCAACAAAGCTGGAACCGTATCTGTACCAACTGGACCGCCAGTGTTGAAAAATCTTACTTGTTTATTAGGTAGATTAAATGCTTTAGAAATAGCACTACTTATATTAGCTGCGTTAGGAGCATTTTTAAATTCGTTTGGTATTATATATTTGTTTGTACCAAAAAGATCTGTTAGTTCTTCAGGTTTAAGACTCGTAAAGTCAAAGATTGGATTTTCTTTTTGGTCTTTATCAGATATTGGACTGTTGGTTATAGATCTAACAAAAGCCTCAAAGAAACTTCCTTGAACAGCGCCATAAGCAGAATTACCAAGTAATGATTTTGCATCATACGTTTTTGCTGTTCCATTAAGCGGTCCAAACTTTGCAGCTGCCTCTTTAAATATATTTGGTATACCAGTATTTAATATATCATCAAATATTCTTTGACCTTTACCACTACTCTTACCTTTAGAAAGACTATAAGCCCTAGCGTCAGGAGCTTTAAGAGTTGCTCCAGTTTGTATATACTGTTGTAATATTTCTTGTGCCGATGTGACGTTCTTGTTTGGATTAAGCTGACGGAAGGAAGACAATAAAGCGTTGTCTATTTGCGATCTAGCTTTCGATGAAGCCTCTTTTCTAACTCCTTTAATGGTTGATCTTATATTATTTGGAGGGGAGCCGGAAGCAAATGAAATACCAAAAGGCACATTAATTCTTCCACTACGAATTTTTCTGGCTTCTTCTCCACCTTGAGGGTCTATCCCTTGTCTTCTAAACTCTGGTCTGCGAACACCTTGGCTTAAGAATTTATTAGTTGGAGGATTATCGCCATACATATTTCTGTCAGGAGTAACTACTCCACCAGCAGCATATCTGTTCATGGAAGCGAGGTTGGCAGCACCAAGCTTTGATACGCTGTTTTTTCTAATTACAAACTCTCCCGGCGTAAGCATAGCTGGAACAGTATCTCTATTTCCAGTGCCGGGAACTAACCCTCCAGAATTAAATCCTTGTAGATTTTTACTAACATTACCAGCGAAGCCACCAAATCCTTTAATTAATCTAAAGGCAGCTAGACCACTCAGCAAAGGAAGAACTGGTTTAATTGCATCGCCAACTTTTACTATAGCTTCTGCAAGAGCAATTGCGGTAGTAGCCATAGCTTTGAAAGCTATAGTGTCAGAAATACTTCTAATTAAAGCAGTGAACTTTTCTTGTACCTGATCTAATCTTACCGCTAGTGTCTGTTGTGCTTTAGCAGCATCTGCGCTCAAAGAATTTCCACCAGCCTGTGCTACATTTAACGCCTCTTGTGCAACTTGGAATTGTTGTAGCAAAGGAATGACTTTACCAATTTGTCTAAATCCACCAAGTTCTTCAGCAATTTTGATAAATGTAATATCGCCCTGCTCTAGTCCAGCTAATGCTTGACTCAACCTTCTGGTAGCCTCAAACGGCCCAACAAACTTGCCTTCCAAGTCCACTAATTCAACACCAAACTGTTGTAAATATTCAATAGTTCTTGGTCGTTGAATACGAGTAAAGATGGTCCTAAGACCAGTAGCAATACTTTCGGCAGATTCTCTCGTCGTAGCTCTAACGCTAGTGAAGAGAGCAATAAGTTCGTTTAGATCACCACCAGAAGCCTGAAACACACCACCAGTTCTACGTAGCACTGAAATCAAGTCACCGGCTTCAACAGCGAACTTTCCAGCTACGGCATTGATAGCACCAAGTTGTGCTTCTAATGCTTCAGCACCTTTTCTAAACTGATTAAAAATAGCAACAGCACCTTCAGCCGTTTGCGTAATATTATCAAACGTAGGAGCTAGTTCTGTCTTAGCCAGAGTAGAGAGGGCAATCTCGGTTTGCTTGGCGTTAAAACCCGCCTGAGATAAGATGCGGGAAACATTTAAAAGAGAAGAGGATGCAACGCCAAACGTTTTAGAAAGATCAGTAATTGTATCTGTCAGGAAACGCAGGTCTGACATAGTTTTCCCAGTTACCTGAGAAATCTTAATTAACTCTCTTTCAAAAGAAATAGCTTCTCTTACAGATCCAGCAAGAGTATTAGTAAATAAACTAACAGCCCTTGTTGCAATAGCTAGAGCAGTAAACCTCCGCAGAGAAGCATCAAAAGCCTTCCCCATTCTTCCTGCGGATTTAGAAGCTTGATCAGTCGCCGTGGTTAGCTTTTGTATCTCACGTTGAGTTTTAGCCGTACCTTGGGCCTCAACGTTGACTTTTACGCCACGAAGCTGATTCTGTATTTGATTTACAACAGAGGCTACATTTTTTGGAGCTTGAAGTTGTAATTGTGCTGTGAGGACAAATTTAGCCACTCATATTACCTCCGAGTTGACTAAACGCTATCTTCTTTTTTCTTTCCGTTTGATCTTGTTCTTTTCTTTGGAGTATCTTCAGTGTACTCAGTAGACATAATAAGGTTGCCAGTTTCGTCAACCAAGTTGCCATCTGCGTCCACTTTCTCTCCATCATCATTAACATAATATCCAAGATCATCAATCATCTTGCCATCAAGACTTACAGTATGACCTTGATCATCCAGAAGATTAAAGTTTTCATCCACATAATTAAACTTACTAAGAAACTGATTTTCTGGTAGATCAGCTTCAAAGTTAGGGTCTAGTGAATATAGCATTTGAGCGAGTGTAGCAGCCGCGACAAATGCAACCTCATCATCGGCTTTTTCGCTGTAATCCTCTAGATCTTTATACACCTTTTTAATGCCATTACCTTCGTATGTACACTCTGACACTAAAAAATCAAACTTCATATTATCAGCCAAAGATTCAGCCGTATTCTGCTCTAAACTGATCTTTTCAGCAATAAGATTTTGCAGTTCATTTCTCTTCTTCTTGATTTCAACTGCTATTCTCTTACCCTCAGAAGCCTTTCTTTTACCGCCTCCTTGGTACAAGTCCTTCGTTAGACTGCGGATTTCTTTAGCTAGAGAGGTCTCTTTGTTCTTTTTTTCTTCAGACCAAATACCCTTTTCTTCCATATATTTATCTAGCTCAACCTTTGTCATAATACCGTCACGCATGAAGGTGTGAAGCCATTTGTTAAATACAGCTTTGGCTCTATTGTTCAAAATAGCTCCCGGCCTCTTGACGACAACTTTAACCTTTTTGGCTTTATCTCCTTCTCCCACCGTAACCTCGACGCTTTTTTCCTTTTCCCTAGCCATTCTATTCCTCCAATTTCTTAGGTTGTAAAACAGGCATATCCATTTGATATCTCAACCAAGAGACTTCATACTGAGATAGTTCAGCATCAATGTTCCTTGCTTGATTGTTACCCTTATCCAATATTTCAGATCTAATTTTTTGGTAAAGCTCTTGCATTGCAGCTTTATCTTTACCCTCTCCTTCCCACAAAAAACCAAAATGTTCTTCAACGCTACTTAAAGCTCCAATCATCGTGGTTTGTATTTTCTTTTTGAGGATCTTAGATAATCTATCTTTAGACTCTAACTTGTACTTATCCTCTCTAATTTTCTTGTAAGGTTTATTATCCATAGTAACTCCTACTTTCGGAACTTATCCTTGTACATCTGATTTTGACGAGATGTACGATCTATACGCTCATCAATAAATTCGCCCTGTTCTACTGTGCCTTTAGATTTTACAAGAGCTTCTCTCTGTCTTTTTATCGCCCTTCCTTCTGCATCATTCATGCCATGTATTTCATCCACATCTTTTTTATCTTTAGCCATTACAAATACTTCAGAAGCATTTTTAATTTTATCACTTTGTGTCTTTTCTTCTAACTCTTTTTCTGCCTGTTCTTTTTTGCGTTTCTGTCCCTGTTTTATAAACCAGCCATCAAGCATATCATGATCTTTTATCACATCTTCAGTTGGTGGTTCCATAGATTCATTAAGGTTTTCATAAATTTGAGACCATACAATCATATGTTTTTGGTTATGTGTTAACTCGTATTTACCTATATTCTTGTATAATTCTAATTTAGAGTTTTCCCTAATACTCCAGATAGACCTCCAAGGTTCATTTATAACTAAATCTCTAATTTGTTCTTCACTTAATATAGACTTATAATATTGAGATGTAATATACTCTGGAGAGTAGTCGTCAAATTCATACAGCTCGTCTTCTTTATAAGTCGTGTTGGCTATAATCCATTCTATCTTCGAGGACTCACCAATGCCTTCACAGGTAGTATGGAAGTATTGATTTTTATCTCCAAGCTTTTCTATTAATTCATCCTTAAGTTTATTGAGTTCATGTTTAAGTAAAGCTACGGATCGTTTGTCTTTTCTAGACTCATATATATTTATTTTAGCTGATTCTATATCTTTTTCCAAGATTGTAATTCTTGCTTCATCGTCTGGCGTCCAAAGGTTGTTTTCATACATCCAGCCTTGGATTTCTTCAGAAGTCATAATCTCACAAGATAAAGAATCGTCATAAGATTCCTGATAAACTTTGTTACTTTCAAGCTCCTGTTCTAAAGTCAACGGCCTTATTTCTATGCCATCTACGACCTTTAGTGTTCCTAGTCTAATTTGACAAACAAAAAACTCCCGCTCATGTTGCTCCATTACAGACCTCATGCGCGAGAGTTCTTCATTTTGTATCCTTATAAATCCTAATTAAATTTTATACTATCCGGGTTTAACGTCTAGATTTTCTAGACTAGCATTAGTAAAGTCTAAGTTTACTACGAATGTATAGGTCTTTTTAAGCGTTGTATCCCCAACAAGCTGAGTACCAACTGACGTTGTGCAATTAGTAAGACCGCCAGTACTAACTGCTTGATGCATAGTTTCACACATTCCAAAAACAAACTCAGCAGCACCGGAGGTGTCGTGATTCGTTGGAGTAAAACTAGTAATATCACCATTTGGTATAGTAATATCTCCAGCGTTTATGTCGCCAGCAGTAATATTAGGGAAAATTCCGCTGAGTGCAGTAAGGGCCATATTGATTCTCCTTTGTTTTTTGTAAGATTTAGCTTACTTCTAGTTCGTTAAAGTTGGTATAACTGTAGGTAATTGTGGCATTTCCTCCAGCGGAGTCACCGCCCCCATATGTAACAGATGATAGTCTATTCTTTGTACCAAGGTCAAAGTTAGTGCCATCCTCAAGAAGAATTTGAATGGCTTCTTCAGGAGTATTATCACCAGTTGAAATCGTATCAGCAACAGCTTGAGTGTAAGCGCTATTAAACGTTCCTACATTACCTGCTTGCTTACCCTCTTCAAAGGCCAAAATTTGATCAGTTGCAATAGCGATCATTTCGATATCACAAGTAACTTCAATTGGGAAGTTAGGCGCACGATAGTATGGTGCTTTACGACCAAGCTCTAGAATATCTTCTCTACTAAAGTCAGTAGAAATACTAATATTCTGAACATGAGCTGTAGGCTTACCATTGCTATCAACGAAAGTACCATCGGTATCAACTCCCGGCAAAGCTGTTGGAAGAATACTACTGCCAACGTCTACATTTTCTCGCCTTTGAATACCACCAGCAGCTTTTTGATTAGCGCTTAAGTCGTCTCCACCAACAGTGTATGCATTGGGAGCATTAGCCATAAAGTTTTCAGCTCCATGCACTTTGCTATTTCCAACAAGCGTAATAGATTCAGTAACTGGACCATCAACAGGAATATTGTAAGAAAGACTACTTACATACAAGCCTTTCATGAGAACTTCTTGCGTAAACGTATTGTTGTTAGTATTGTCTACAACCCCGTCAAAACCATCGTCATAAACAGAAAGACCTACGCAGCATCGTTCTTTTGACCTACCAACCAACGATAGATTATTAGCATTAGTAGCTACTGGAGTAGCCAAAGCAAACAATAAAGCAGTACCATCAAACACCTTTTCTATTGTTACTTCGACATCAGGCACACCTTCAATGTTTTCATAGATTTGAATCTGACCAAGCTCAAAAACCTGTTCTAGATTAAAATTAGTCGTAATACCAATGCTTTGTACACCTTTGGCAACAGCAAAGCTGTTACCCAGTGGCGCATCAGCGCTTTCATCATAGCCGTCAAAAGCTACTGCCTGACAAGCGTAAAATACTCTTTTATTCGGCATTTGTTCTCTCCTGTTAATGTGGGGGAAGGTCTAATCATATATACACGAATTAGACATCAGTTTTAATTATTTCGGTAGTTGTTCTAACAATTCCTGCGTAAAAATTAGTATTTATGGTATCCATGTTCTGAACAACCATATTCTGGAAAGTTAGTTTAAATTCATGGTAATCTTCTATCATATCTGGATATCTGAGAGCATTTGGGTTAAGGAAGCCAAATCCGTCTCTGGGGAATTTATTAGCTGTAGCTAGGGAATTACTATCAAAAGTAAGTATGGTTTTATCGTTTTGTAGGGATACTATATCTACTAGCTTATTTCTAGTATAAGAGTCTTCAGCCAAACAGTGAAACAAAACATCAGTATATACGTATTGTCCACCGCCAAGCTGGTAGCCCTTTAAAGTCCTTCTAGGAATCACCTCTACCGCTATAGCAGGGAGCTGAACCCTCATTTCTGGGGGAAGAATCACTGTCGAGGTATTGGTCCTATCTAGCGTATTTGCCTGTAATTCTCTAATAAATGGGACATTTTGAGCATATATAACATTAATATACCTATAGCTAAATTCAGCTTGTACGTTGCTTCCGGTTGGTATTGGGTTGTCAAAAACTACCCTACCATTAAAATGGTCTATATTATGAGCATAAGTACCAGTTGTGTCTCTGGGATAAAATGTATCATCTACGTATACTCCACTTACTCCGGGGTAATCAGAGTCTGTGCCAACTAAAGGATAAGGGGTGTACGAAACTCCACTTTGCCATACCCAGTTTTTCCTAAATCCCTCCCAAGCCTTTCCTGCTGGAAAGTTGTTGTTTGTAGAGGTTTTAAGCTCGCTATAGTCTTGTCCTCTTGAGGACTGTAGACCCTTTTTTATATTGAAAAAATTACCCTTTTCTAGCAAGGCCCAATCAAAAAACTCTACAATGTTATCTTGCAACTCATTGTTGGGAGTTGTATCAAATATTGTATTTAAACCTTTAACGTTAAGATAGTCTGCCATTATGCCAACTCCTTCTTAAATACGTTAAAAATGTCCGTTTCCTGCTGAGAACCAATAAGCGCTCTAGTTATAAAATTATTTTCTTTAGTACCTGAGTATTCTGGAGGGACTCTAAAAGACCCTGTTTTTTGCATATTTCCTAGACCAGATCTGCCTAGCCCAGTAGTTGGGTTATAACTATAATTAACAACTATAATATTATCCCCCTCTGTTAGCAGCCAATCGAGCCAATGTAAATCTCCATCTGCATAATAAACATGTCCAGAAGATAGGCCAAGAAGATTAGCGAAATTGTCTGGTTGAAAGTATACCTCTAGTCCACCGATAAGTTTGTCATTTACCCTTGTAAGTTTAGTTGATATGGAATTTTCTACGGCTGATATAATATTATCAACAGCTAACTCGTCAGAACCGGGATACAAGCCGAATTGACCAGATAATGACTTTGGAGTACTTGAAGTAAGTGACTTTATTTCTGGTTGGCTAAGTATCCATCCTGATACTAATTTTTTGCACTCATTTTCTATTCTAGATTTTTTCTGAAACAGAAGTGTATTAACCTCTTGAGCTATAGCTTTGTTTATATTTCTTTCTATTTCTTTGATGCCCTGTGTAAGCTCTATCACGAAATCCGCTCCCAGAAACAGGCAAAATATCTATCTTGTTTTAATCCCATAGGTATATGTTCACCAAATCTGGCAAATCTCATTTCCTTAATATCTTTTATACCCTTGTGTACAATTAAGCTTTTTGCAGATAAAACTTGTTGTAAATCAGACATAAAGCCTATAGTTTGAATTGAACCATTGGGAACTTTAATATCTTCTCCACCAACACCTATCCACTCTTTAGCATCCCAATAAACTTTAAGTTTAATATCTGTAAGCGTTTCTACCTCTCTTATAGTTTTAGTGCCTACGTTATAGTCTCCATCTATAATATTATTATTAATCGAATTAATCACAGGTAAGTTATTATCTGGGTATACAATTTCTTCTATCTGCTCTATTGAGACCAGTTGACACGTTACTCCAAAAATGTCAAAGGTGGAATCAATGACATCGAAATATTTATCGAAAACAGATTGTGGTACGTTTATTGGCATACTATTAATTGTCACCATCTCGAACGAAAACGTTCTTACCTTGTAGACTAAAAAATGCTGTCAAGTAGGCATTATCGCTACTCGGACTAAGTACGGGACTGAATTTCATGTATATTGGATTGGTAAAATTAGTAGAGGTATTGTTGTCAAAAGCAATGACAGTATCCCTAAAATTAGCTTGAGTAAATCCAGAAATGTAACCAAAATTACTAGCACCCGATGTTCGTAAATTGTTTAGAGTCCAATTAGATAAAACTTGATCAAAGGCAGTAGCACCTGAAAACATACTACTTATGTCCCTGAGTAATGAAGTATCCCAAGTACCAATTGGTTGGTTAAATACATCGTTTAATGCAAACATTGCAGACGCAATTACTAAACTACTTGTGTCCCAACTTGAAATATCTTGATTAAATACACTGTAATGAAACATATTATTCATATAGAGTACTTTGCTTGTATCCCAACTGCTAATATTTTGATTAAACACACGGTTATAAAAAAACATGTATGCCATAGTTGTTACACTGGAAGTATTCCATGATCCTATAGGTTTATTAAAAACAGATGTATAATAGAAATTATAATTAGCATTATGATTAGGTGAAGCGAACGCTCTTTCAAAATCTCGTACATTGGCAGTATTCCAAGAAGAAATATCTTGGTTAAATTCAGAATCATAGCATAACTCATTCATATATTTGATATTGCTAGTATCCCAAGAGCTAACGTTTGTAGTTAATCTACTACTAGTACCGGAAAAACAATTTGTAAGACTATCCCACCAAGATGGTATAGAACTAGGTAAAGATTTCAAACGTGTTTTCGTGCTTCCGAATTCACGATCATTATCTTGACCCCAATTTTTGGGCGACCCATCTTCGTTGAGCGCCGTGACACTTGTTATGTACGATGGGAACCCTTTAAGATTTCCCCAATTAGATATGGATTTAGCAAACAAAGTTGTTGAATACCTATCATTTACATTATAATAATCAGCAAAATGTAAGTTATAATACTGATTAGTTGTGATCTCTAAGGTAACGTCTGGATTGTCGGCAAACAAAAATACACCTTCCATTAGTGGACGATCTTCAACTGGATCGTTAATGTCATAGGGGTTAAAATCGTCCCGTATTATGCTTCTCATCAGCTGTGTAACGCTATTAACATTCGCATCATTTGGTGTACGAAGCTTACCGTTGACGATTGAAAAATCTGAATAAGCGCTATTGCTACCCCAATAAGGTCTGGTTATAGGGTCAAAATCAGGTCTTAAATATAGAGGTACTAAAACTTTAAAACTCGCACGGTCATCTACATTGGCAATAGTACTAGTTTGATTACTTATTAAAGTACTACCCCGTTTTAAAGATATAGATATATTCAGGGGATCTCCAGTAGAACTTCTATTTACTAAATTAAATGCAATAAATCCGGGGAAAGTCCAATCCCGATAGTAAATTCCATCCACCAATATTTGTTCCGAATTTGCACTTTTAGTAAGATCAGAGTCAACACCATAATCCCTATAATTGCCGTCTGCTTTTTTTTGATAAGCAGTGGTGTCATCTTTTACATCGTCTTCATCCAAGCCAAAAGTAAAAATAGATGTTGAGAACGACGCAGGGGGCAAAGTGGTTGTAGTTGTAGTACTAGTTGTAGTACTAGTTGTAGTAGTAGTCGTGGTTGTAGAACTT
>MDTC01200753.1_pt1 | contig 14211 bp, 15 predicted proteins | sample 811181 | NCBI WGS metagenome assembly MDTC01 (sample SAMN05326644, study PRJNA326480) | marine metagenome | isolation source: seawater | place: Pacific Ocean: North | collected 2011 | reverse complement strand
TTAAATAGTGGTTATTTAAATAACTAGTATTACTATAAAGATAAAAAGAGAAAATGATGGGTATAAAAAAAAATGAAGAAGTATAAATCAAAAATTTTTTTCTGAATCTATTTTTATAAGATATAAAAAGAAGAGTATTAACTAAAAGTACCCACAAAGAACCTCCAAGAAATCCAGTATACTCATACCACTGAATTAAATATGGAAAATCAGCAAAAACATTACCAATAGTCAGCCAAGGCCAAGACAAGTCCCAATTTAAATGAAAATATTCGAAAGAAATCCATCCTAAAATAAAAACTATAAATCCAAAGCGTGAATTAGTAATTTTCTTTATGTATGAAAACATAACTATTGGTAATGTCATCAAAATAGAGTTCAGCAAAAAAGCAACATATGAACCAATTGAAGTAGAATAATATACCCAATATGTAGTAATACAATTAAATACAAGAAAAGTAATTATACTGTAAATAAATAGCTCTTTAATATTTTTTACATTATTCTCTAAGCAAAACAAAGGAATAAAAGCAATGAAAATTAAAGGAGCAAAACCAATTGATGGCCAAGAAAATGCCATTAATAAACCTCCTAATAATGATAAAAAAAGATTCTTCATAAGTTTTACAAATATTATGATATTTTTGTAGAAATGCATGAATTAAAAAAAAATATACCAAATTTCATTACTCTAGGAAATCTAATATTTGGATTGTTTGCTATTTTATTTTCTTTTTACAGTGATTTGAAAATTGCTTCTATTTGTATTTTTTTTGGAGCATTTCTAGATTTTTTTGATGGTTTAAGCGCGAGGATTCTTAATGTTCATTCTGAGCTAGGCAAACAACTAGACTCTATGGCTGATATAATTACATTTGGAATTGCTCCTGGCTTTATTATGTTTCAACTTTTAGGGGGGTCTATTTATTCAATGTATTCTTTAGAATTCTTTCTAAACTTAATTAAAAAAGGAGAGATTTTAGATAATATTAGAATATTAAGTCCTTTAGTTTCATTTATCATTCCTGTTCTATCAGCATATCGTTTAGCTAAATTTAATATCGATTCAAAACAAAAAACTAATTTTATTGGTCTACCAACTCCAATAATAGGAATACTAATAGCTTCTTTACCTTTAATAAACACAGAAATTTTTCCATTTTTTCTAAATCAAATTATTCTAACTTTGATTGCAATAATTATGTCTTTCTTGCTTATTTCTAAAATCCCATTCTTTTCATTTAAGATTTCAAAAAATGAAAACTTATTAACAAGAGTCAATATATTTAGAATAACTTTAGTAGCTACTTCAATATTACTATTGTTAATTTTTAGTTTCTCAGCTGTACCATTAATTATTATTTTATACATAATTTTGTCACTAATAAATAACATTTTATAATTATGAAATTTTCTGTCCAAATAGATATAATGCCTTTAAAATCGTTGCTTGATCCTCAAGGGAAAACAGTTAGTGCAAGCATGAAAAACATTGGACTTCCTGAAATTAAAAACATTCGTATTGGCAAGCATATTTCTCTTGAAGTTGAAGCCGATGATCTTCAATTAGCTGAAAAAAAAGTTGAAGAAGCTTGTAAAAAAATTCTTTGCAATCAGATAATGGAATCATATGAATTTTCAATTAAAAAGATAAATTAACGTCGTAATTCGAAGTTACTACCTAAATAAACTTTCCGCACTTGCTCATCATTAGCTAGCTCATCAGTTTTCCCTTGCTTTAAAATTTTACCTTCAAACAACAAATAAGATCTATCTGTAATACTTAATGTTTCATGTACATTATGATCCGTAATTAGTATTCCAATATTCTTTTCTTTTAACTTAGATACTATTTTTTGTATATCTTCAACAGCTATTGGATCAACACCTGCAAAAGGTTCATCAAGTAATATAAATTTTGGATTTGTAGCTAAAGCTCGAGCTATTTCAGTTCGTCTCCTTTCTCCACCAGAAAGTACTCTCCCATTAATTTTACGAACTTTTGACAATCCAAATTCATCAATTAAAGAGTCACATTTATATTTTTGTTCAGCTTTAGATAAATTAGTCATTTCTAAAACTGATAACAGATTATCCTCAACAGACATGGTTCTAAAAACAGATGCTTCTTGAGGTAAGTAGCCAACACCCATTTGAGCTCGTTTGTACATTGGTAATTTTGTTATATCAGTTTGATCTAAAAAAACCTTTCCCTTGAACGGACTAACTAATCCTACCATCATATAAAACGTCGTTGTTTTGCCTGCTCCATTTGGGCCTAACAATCCGACAATCTCACCTTGATTTAGATCGACACTAACATCATTAACAACTGGCCTACTACCATAGTATTTGAAAATATTTTGTGCTCTTAAATTCACTGTTTATCATTATTATTAACTACTCTTTTTGATATTTTAATACTAATTTCATACAATAGCATCAAAGGTAAAGAAACTAAAATTTGAGATATTACATCTGGAGGAGTGATAATAGCTGATAAAATTAATATTGCTATTATCCCATGCTTTCTATATTTTCTCATTAAAATTGGTGTTAAAAAACCTAGCTTTGTTAGGAAATACACAACTATGGGCAATTCAAAAATAACTCCATTAGCAAAGGTAACCGTTGTAACTGTAGAAATAAAAGAATTTAAATTAATTTGATTAGATACAGCTTGGCTAACTTGATACGAACCAAGAAAATTAACAGACATCGGTGCAATAACATAATAACCAAAGAGAATTCCGAATAAAAATAAAATAGAACTATAAAACACTATTCCTCTAACTAATTTTATTTCATGATCATGTAATCCTGGTTTTAGAAAAGACCAAAATTGCCAAAGAATATATGGAAATGAAACAATTATTCCAACAAAAATAGAGGTAATAATATGAGCAGAAAACTGTCCACTCATACTAATATTTAATAAAGAAAAAGAGGAACTTGAAAAACATAGAGATTCTCCTAAACCTAAAAAACTTGACAATGAACATAAGGCCTTATAAGTTGGGAAATTAGGGTTTTTTGGAGCAAGAAGGATTGAATCAAAAACAATATTTTTAAAAATAAATGCTACTACAGTAAATATTAAAATACAAATTACAGATTTTATTAGGTGCCATCTGAATACCTCGAGATGATCTAAAAAGGACATTTTTTTATCTTCCATAAAATTAAACTACGCCGTGCTTTAAGATGTCGTGAATATGAACTATTCCCACATATGATGAATTATTTAGCACTATTAACTGATTAATATTTTTATCTTCCATAATTAGCAATGAATCATAAGCAAGTAAGTCAGAAGATACTGTAATTGGATTTTTTGACATAATATCATAAGCTTTCAGTTTTGAAAGGTTTATGTTTTTTTCAAGCATTCTTCGAAGATCTCCATCTGTTATTATTCCCGTCATTTTTTTATCTTTAAAAACTGCTGTTGCTCCTAATCTATTTTTTGAAATTTCAATAATAACGTTATTTACAGAATCATCTTCATTTACCTTTGGCTTATGCTGAGAAGATATAATATCATTAAGAGTTAAATAAAGTCTTTTACCTAGAGTCCCTCCTGGATGATATCGGGCAAAATCTTGATTTGAAAAATTTTTACAATACAATAAACTGACTGCAAGTGCATCTCCCATAACTAATTGAGCTGTTGTTGAAGATGTAGGAGCTAAATTATTAGGACAAGCTTCCTTCTCAACACTTACATCCAAAACAAAATCTGCATTTAAAGCTAAAAAAGAAGCGAGATTGCCAGTTAGAGCAATAATTTTATTTCCCATTTTTTTTATGTAGGGAATTAAAGATTTAACCTCAAAAGTGTTACCACTTTTTGAAATACAAATAACTATATCATCTGTTTGAATATTACCTAAATCACCATGTATTGCATCAGCAGCATGTAAAAAAACTGAAGGCTGCCCTGTGGAGTTGAAAGTAGCAACTAATTTATTTGCGATATTTGCACTTTTTCCTATTCCTGCTACTATTAGCCTGCCTTTATTATTTAAAATTAAATTAACAACATCAACAAACTGATCATTAATACTATTATTTAATTTACTAATAGCTGCTAATTCAATTTCTATAGTTTTTTTAGCAATTTTTTTTATTTCAGATTTAGATTTCATCAAAATAAATAGTATTTTCGTATAAACTAACACAAAAATATCACATTTTATATAATAAATGAGTTTTTCAACAGAAACACTACACAAAAAACTTAAAGAAATTTTTGGATACAATAATTTTAGAGGAGATCAAGAAGAAATAATTAATAATTTACTTCTAGGAAACGACTCTATGGTTATAATGCCTACTGGTGGAGGAAAATCAATGTGCTATCAACTACCAGCTTTGATCTCATCTGGATGTGCAATTGTTGTTTCTCCACTAATTGCATTAATGAAAAATCAAGTCGATGTCTTAAGAAGTTATTATAAAAATGATAATATAGCTCATGTATTAAACTCATCTTTATCAAAAACTCAAATTAATCAAGTTAAAGATGATGTAAAAAGCAACAAAACGAAATTACTTTATGTTGCTCCAGAATCTTTAGTTAAGCAAGATAACACAGAATTTTTAAGGAAAATAAATATTTCTTTTTATGCAATTGATGAAGCGCACTGTATCTCTGAATGGGGACATGATTTTAGACCAGAGTATAGAAAATTGAGGCAAATTATTGATGCAATTGGTAAAGCTCCCGTAATTGCCTTAACAGCAACTGCAACACCAAAAGTGCGACAAGATATCATGAAAAATCTTCAAATCCATAATGGGAAATTATTTTTAGACTCATTTAACAGAAGTAATTTATTTTATGAGATTAAACCAAAAAACGATGTAGTAAAACAAATCATAAAATACATTAAAGAAAGAGACGGAGAATCTGGAGTAGTTTATTGCTTGAGCAGAAAAAAAGTTGAGGAGATAGCAGAAGTTCTTCAAGTTAATGGTATAAATGCTTTACCATATCATGCCGGTCTAGATGCAAAAAAAAGAGTTGATCATCAAGAAGCTTTTTTAATGGATGATTGTAATGTAATAGTTGCTACGATTGCGTTTGGAATGGGGATTGATAAGTCTGATATTAGATATGTTATTCATCACGATATTCCAAAAAGTCTTGAAGGATATTATCAAGAAACAGGAAGAGCTGGACGAGATGGGGGAAAAGGAGATTTAATAACGTTTTATGATTATAAAGATATAGAAAAATTAGAAAAATTTCTTCAAGGGAAACCAGTCGCAGAACAAGAAGTTGGTCGTCTTTTAATTATGGAAACTATTGCATTTTCTGAGACTGCAATGTGTAGAAGAAAGTATCTATTGTATTATTTTGGTGAAGAATTCAACGAACAAGATTGTCAAGAAATGTGCGATAACTGTAAAAATCCTAAAACTAAAATCGAGGGAAAAGACTATATTCTAAAGCTATTAAAATGTATTTCTGTATCAAAAGAAAGATTTAAACCGAAGGAAATAGCAAAGATAATGATTGGAGAAAGTAATTCTTTGATTAAACAAAACATGTCACAAATAGAACCGATTTTTGGATCTGGAAAAGAAAAGCCTCTAGTTTTTTGGCACTCAATTATTAGACAATCATATATTAAAAAACTAGTTACAAAAGAAATTGAAAGTTATGGTATTTTAAAATTAACGCAACTAGGATATGATTTTATTAATGAACCTTTCAGTATTGAAGTAACAGAAGATCATAATTATGAACTAAATAACACTACAACCTCATTAACACAAAAAAATCAAGCTGCAGACTCTAACTTGTATAATATTTTAAAACAAATTAGAAAAAAGTTAGCAAAAGAAATAAACTTACCACCTGCAATTATATTTAGTGAACTATCACTTATTGATATGGCTAATCAATATCCTACCAGTATTGAAAAAATGTCAAAAATACAAGGAGTAGGTATTGGAAAAGCAAATAAATATGGAGATAAATTTATCAAAGAAATACAAAAATATGTTGAAGAACATGATATTATTAGACCAGAAGATTTTATTATTAAATCTGTTGCAAATAAATCTTCAAACAAAATATATATAATTCAGTCATTAGATAAAAAATTTTCTCTTGAAGATATTGCAAAAAGTAAGAGTATTACTATTGAAAAGTTACTTGATGAAATGGAAGAAATTGTTGAAGGTGGAACAAAGCTTAATTTATCTCATATTATCTTAGATATGATTGATGAAGATGAAAGAGAAGACATACATAATTTTTTCAATCAAACTGAAAACTTCACTTTTGATGATGCAAGAATTGAATTTGATGAAGAAATTTTTAATGACGAAGAAATAAGGTTGTTAAGAATAGATTACATATCTCATGTAGCAAATTAAAACTATGAAAACTTTAATAATTTCTAGCTCACTATCTAAATTATCCAAATCTTTTTTGTTATGTAAAAAAGTAAAGGATAAACTTTCTAGTTATAATTTGGAAGTAGAAATTTTTGACTGCAGAACTATTAACCTATCACCGTTCCACTTACCAAAGTCTGAAGGAATGTTAGATTTAGAAAATAAAATAAGCTTGGCAGATAACTATATTATTGCAATGGGAGTACATAATTATTCTATTAACGATTCATTAAAAATTATATTAGATAGATGTTTTCAAAATGTTGAAGGAAAATTTTTTGGAATTATATGTGCTGCTGGAGGAGAAAAAAGTTATCTTTCTACCATGCATCTAACTCAAATTTGCATGAACGAATGGAAAATGATTCAGTTACCAAGAATTGTTTATGCATCACAAAAAGATTTTATTGACAATGAAAAAGTATCAACTGAAACTATAAAATGGATAGAGCTATTTTGTAAAGAATTTTTTGAAATTGGCAATAAACTCAAGCTTTAATTGCTAAATATGCCATCATTCCCATTCCAATTTTCAATGCACCTTCATCAATATTAAATTTAGAAGTATGTAATCCATGAGTTATTCCTTTGGCTTTATTACCAACACCTAATCTATAAAAACATGCTGAAACATATTTCCCAAAATATGCAAAATCTTCAGCAGTCATTCTATAAGATAAATCAACTACATTATCATCACCTAAAAATTCCTTTGCGATACTAATAGCATTCTTAGTTAAATTTGGATCATTAAATAATGGGGGGTAACCAATCTTCAAATCAAAATCAATTTTTACGTTGTATTTTTTTTCTGTATAAAAAATAGTGTCCTTAATCAATGAATGAGCAAAAGTTCTAAAGTCGCTATCTAATGTTCTAAATGTACCCTTCAAATCAACAAAATCTGGAATTACATTTGTATACCCTTTTGCTTGTACGTATCCAATTGCAAGAACTGAAGGTTTACTTTTATATTTAGAAAAAATGTTATCTAATTTTGTTATTAAATAAGAAGAAGCTATAATTGGATTATTATAAGTTTGTGGTAGTGCGGCGTGACCTCCTTTTCCTTTAATAGATATATTTAACTCGTCAGCTGATGCCATGTACCAGCCAGAACAAAATCCAACCTTCCCAACTTCAAGTTCAGGATAAACATGTTGAGCAAAAATCTTATCAACATTTGGATTTTTTAAAACTCCTGAATCAATCATTGGTTTTGCTCCACCAGGAAACACTTCCTCTGCAGGTTGAAAGATAAATTTTACAGTACCATCCCATTCATTTTTAAGTTGATTTAAAATTTTTATAACTCCTAATAACATGGCAGTATGAGCATCATGTCCACATGCATGCATTACATTTTTAAAATTTGATGAATAACTGATTTCATTTTCTTCATTAATTGGCAATGCATCAATATCAGCTCGCAAAGCAATTGTTTTTGTATTATAATTATTTCCTTTAATCTTAACAACAATTCCATTTTCAACAATAGATGAATAAGAAATATTCCAACTATCAAGGATAGCTTTTATATAACTTGATGTATTTTTTTCATCAAATGACAATTCAGGATATTGATGAATATGTCTTCTGATGTTTAAAATATCAGTGTATATTGAATCAACTATAGAATTTATTTTTTTTTTCATTTTGAAAAAAATAATTTTAATGCAACAATAATTAAAATTATTGCAAAAATTTGTCTTACCATATGTTGTGAAATAGCAATAGATAATTTTGATCCAAAATAACCACCAACAATAAACGCAATAGCAATAACTAATGAATATTCCCATCTAACATACCCTTCTTGATAGTAATTAATTGCAGCTAAAATACCAATTGGCGGGAGCATAGCAGCAATGGCTGTTCCCTGAGCATTTAATTGTGTAAATCCAAAAAAACTAATTAATAAAGGAATCATGATAATACCTCCTCCAACACCTACTAATCCGCTCAAAGATCCAGACAGCAAACCGATAACAATAAGTAAAATTAATGCTGAAAAACTCATGTTTACAAATTTAAAATTTTAAAATCTTAAATTTGTAAATATTAATATAGTTTTAAAAGAATAATTAACATTCAATTTATAAAATACAATTTTATATATGACAATTAAAAAATTTACTTTCAATCCTTTTCAAGAAAACACTTATATTATTTACGATGACACAAAAGAATGCGTGATAATAGATCCTGGTTGCTATTATGAATATGAAAAAAAAGAACTAAAAAGTTTTATCAATCAAAAAAAAATAATTCCAAAAAAACTAATCAATACTCACTGTCATATAGATCATGTTTTTGGAAATAAATTCATAACGTCAAATTGGAACATCCCATTACTTGCACACAAAAAAGAAGAGTATACTCTTGAAAACAACAAGTTTGTTAGTGAAAGTTATGGTTTTGATAATTATGAGATTTCTCCAAAAATTGACCAATTTTTAAAATGTGAAGACATTGTAAAATTTGGAAAAAGTCAACTAAATGTAATATTTACCCCTGGTCATTCTCCAGGACATATTTGTTTAATAAACAAAAAAGACAAAATAATTATTTCAGGAGATTTAATTTTTAAAAATAGTATTGGAAGAACTGACCTCCCTGGAGGTAATTTTGAAACACTAATGAATAGCATTAAAAATAAGATTATAAATTTAGAGGAGGAGTATCAAATTTTTTCTGGTCATGGTGAAAATACAACATTAAAAAATGAAAAAAAAAATAATCCTTTTTTGAATTAAATATTCTTCTTTTCATAATCAATAATTAAAAAATAATACATTAAAATTCCAAAAGCATATAATGTGGCTGTTATATAAAATATATAAGCGTATTCAACTCCGCTCTCTTTTAGAAATCTGAAAATTTGAGAACTAAAAAACCAACTTCCACTCCATATAGCAGCCATGATAGCACTTAACATTTCTTGATTCTTATTTCCAACATATTTCATAGTCATTTCAGAAGTGAGTGGAGCAGCCATATTCATTAAAGGAGCTCTTAGCCAATAACAAATTAAAGCTATAGGCAATGCCCACCAATATTCAACAAAAAACTCTGTTGATGCTAATAATACCAGTGCAACTACCGCTAACAATTGAGAGTATATGATACCGTTTTTAAATCCCAATTTTTGTTTCAAACTTGGGACCATAAGTGAAAATATTGCAACTAATAAACTTGACACGCCTCCAATAATGGCAAAAATGCTTGAATCTATTTTAAAACTATGATAAAAAAATAGATTTATAAATGGTATTGTCAAACCTGCACCAACCGCGATAATAAATGTGGGAACAACAGCTTTTAAGATTAGGCTCCAGTCATAAAAATTCCATTTAAATTTAGTTGATTTTATATGTACAGTATCAACCTTAATTTTAGAAAGAAAATACAATGATGAGATTCCAACAAAAGAAATTAGCAATAAAATTTCACCTTCCTGGGCAAATGGAATTGTCCTTGCAATAGAAAAAATTAATATTGCGCTAAGTATAGAACTAAAGCTATGAACTGCATAATTTAAAGAAATAGCGTGTGACTGATTCTTTTCTCTTGTATTTCTCATTATATAAGGAAGAGTGCTGACCTGAAACATTGTAAAAAAAATACCCCAAAACACAAAAAGGGTTGGGAGTAAAAATGAATAATTTTCTTTAACTAAAATAATAATAAGAACAGCGGTAACAGGAACACCAACACTTCCCGTAATAAAAAAAGGCTTCAATGGCCTTCCTTTAATGTATATTCCAAAAGGAAAAGCTAATATCATAACTGCAAGAAATCTATAAGAAATAAAATTAGCGATCTCTGAGTCAGAAAAACCTGATTTGACTAAAAAAATATTTAATATCAAAAAAAATGCACTTCCAACAAGTTGAATAAAAAATTCAGCTTTAATCATTAACAATACATGACTTTCAATTTTTTTATATTTTTTAAAAATCTGAAACAATTTTATAAACTAAAATTTTTCAATTTCTTCAAGAATTGTTCGAAAAGAGGTAACCTTTTCTCCAAATTTTAAAATATGTTTTTCTTGAATTTTTTTTGACCATGTTACTTCGTATTCGTGTAATTTCTTCATACTCTCGCAAGTATATGAAACAGCAAATGTAGATTCATCATTATAGTTGGTAATAACTCTTTTTAAAACAGAATCAATAAAAAGACCGGTTGAAAGAACTTCGGGAATATGCTCTAATCTAATCCAATTTAACCATTCTTCCACAATCTCATTTTGTACTGTTACTGTTACATTATATATTATCATAAATTTATTTCTGTTTATTTTTTATCTCTCTAAACCTAAATCTAGCTTCGGCAGCATATATGCTACTGCTAAAATCAGTGATTAATTTATGATAAAGGTTCATAGCTTCAATTTCATCATTTAATGTCTCTTCATAAATTTTGGCACTATTAAAGATAGCATCATCTGCTTGAATATCAAATTTCCAATCAGTTTCTATTTTCTTATAATTTTCTAGAGCTAATTCAATACTGTCTAAATCAAAATAAATTTTTGCTTTCTTCATATATATTTCATCTGTCAATGAATGCCCAGGAAAAAAATTTAAAATTGAATCTAGCTTAACAATAGCTTTATCGTATTTCCGCTGAAAAATCAATAAATCTGCTTTTGCAAAAGTTTTCATAGCATGATTACTCGTATCCAAATTATAATTGTCAGTAATTAAAAGAGATAAACTCATTGCATTATTAGCAGTTAATTTTGATGTTGATGCTTTTAAAACTTCAAATTGTGATTGGGCCCACTCAAAATCTCCTTGATAATAATATACTTTAGCTTTTCTAAATTTTGCTTCGTGACCAATAGGATTCTCTTTAAAATCTTTTTCAACTTGAGAGTAATATAACAATGCATCCCAAATTTCTCCATTAAGAACTAAAATGTCTGCATATTCCATTTTACATTCTGCCAAATCAATCAGATCAATATTTGGCAATAGAATTATTTTATTTAATACTTGTTTAGCTTTATCCAAATCAAACTTATAAAATGCTAAAAAATGAGCATAATTAGAATGTAAAATCACAGTGTTTGTGTTTAAGCCTAAATTTGAAATAACTTTTTTGTAGTTTAAATTGATATTTTCAATTTCTGAATCAGTTTTTGTAGAACTTTTAACTAATGCATATAATTTATTAATGTGAGAATCAATAAAAAAACCTGATTTTTCTCCATTTAAAAGAATATAATCAAAAGCTTTAACAGCTAAACCATATTCTTCATTATCAAGAAAAAAATTAGCAAGATTATATACTTCTTCCAAGCAAGAATTTGTTCTTTTATCTAATGCAATAGCTTGATTTAAGGCCAAATCATACTTTTCATTTTGAACAAATAACCAAATCAACATTTCACTAAAATCTGTCCTATTTTCTTCTTGACGAACTTTTGACAAAAGTAAACGCTTTACAAGTTGAAAATTTCGCTCGTCTTTTATTCCATTATTATTTAAAAATCTTTGCAAATGATTTGTAACATAGCTCTTAAGGTTTGGATTACTCTGCAATTGATCTAAGTATTCATTTAACATTTTTTCAACTTTTCCAATCTTGGAATAGATATTGGCTTTTTGTAAACCAAAATTATTTTGGTGATTAATTTCTTCAGAAATATCATATAGCTCTAAAGCTCTTTCGTAATAATTTAATCTTATTAAAAAATTAGCAACATTAATTACATTGTACCTTTTTCCCTCTAAATGATAAAAAAAATCTCGGTATGTTTTATCTATTGATTTTATTTCTCCTAATTTATCTTTAGCAATGATAACTGATAATTCATATTGCTTGTAGTTTGGGTATTTTCTATTATATTTTACTGAAAGGTATTTTGCATTTTTATTTAATCCTAATTTAAGTAAAGAAGTAAAATAAGGTTCAAATATAGATGGGGAAATTTGTTTTTTTATTAATTCTTCATAAATAATAATAGCCTTATCATATTCTCCACTATTATAATATTCGAGAGCTTTCTGGTTTTGAATATTTTGAGAAAATATAACATTTGTTAAAAGACAAAAAAAAATGATAAATCTCATACTATTTAATAATTTCAAATCCTGTGTAAGAATGTAAAACCTCAGGAACAATAATACCCTCCTTTGTTTGATTATTTTCTATTATTGATGCAAAAATTCTTGGAAGAGCGAGAGCGCTTCCATTGAGTGTATGACATAGCTGATTTTTACCGCTTAAATCTTTAAATTTAATTTTCATTCTATTAGACTGAAAACTTTCAAAATTTGAAACAGAACTAACTTCTAGCCATTTTTTTTGACCAGCCGAATAAACTTCAAAATCATAAGTTAGTGCAGATGTAAAACTCATATCGCCTCCACATAATTTTAAAAGCCGATAAGGTAATTTAAGTTCGTCAAGTAAATGTGAAACATGATCTACCATGGAATGTAAAGTTTCATATGATTTTTCAGGGTGTTCAATCTGAACAATTTCAACCTTATCAAACTGATGTAATCTGTTCAATCCTCTAACGTGACTACCATAAGAACCAGCTTCTCTTCTAAAGCAAGGCGTGTAAGATGTACATTTGATTGGTAAATTATCAACAATAGAGTCTCTAAATATATTTGTAATAGGGACTTCAGCTGTAGGAATAAGATAAAAATCATCTTTTTCAATATGATACATTTGACCCTCTTTATCTGGTAAATTTCCTGTACCAAAAGCAGACTCCTTATTAACAATATGTGGAGGCAAATACTCTAAATATCCCGCATCTTTATTTTTATCTAAAAAGTAATTTATTAATGCACGTTGTAATTTAGCTCCTTTGTCTATATACACGGGGAAGCCTGATCCGGTAATTTTGTTACCTAATTCAAAATTTATTAAGTTATATTTTTTTGCTAAATCCCAATGAGATAATGAAGAGGTATCAAGAATTGGCATATTACCAAACTCTTTAATGATCTCATTATTAGATTCAGAATTCCCATTTGGGACAGAACTATGGGGAACGTTAGGAATTTGAATAAGAATATCTTCCAATTTTTCCTTAATTGTCTCTTGTGTTTGCTTAAAATCATTTATTTTTTTCTTGTTATCAAGAGACTCTTGCTTAATAGTGTTAGCTAGCTCAACATTTCCAACCTTATAAAGTTTGCCAATTTCATTTGAAATAGATTTATTTTTTGATAATAAATCTTCAATTTTTTTTTGATTTTTTTTTCTTTGGTCATCAAGATCAATTAATTCGCTAAAGAAGTTTTCTGCATCAAAATTTTTTACTTTTAATAATCTTACATAATCATTTTTGTAAGCTCTTATATTATTAAGGTGTAACATATATTTAAATTTATTTTAAACAAAAATAAACAAAAAAACTCTTGAATTAATCAAGAGTTTGAACATAAATATGATAAAATTCACTTAGTTAATAATTGACACAAAAGATCGATTATTTTTCTTTTTAGTAAACTTAACCCTGCCGTCAATTAAAGCAAATAAAGTATGATCTTTTCCCATTCCTACATTTTCTCCAGGATTATGAACTGTACCTCTTTGTCTAACTAAAATATTGCCGGCAATAGCATTTTGTCCGCCAAAAATTTTGATCCCTAATCTTTTACTCTTAGACTCTCTTCCGTTTTTAGAGCTTCCTGCTCCTTTTTTATGTGCCATAGTCTACTAATTAAATTAAATTATACTAAATTATTTTTCTGTCTTTTTAGCTACCGGCTTTTTAGCTACCGGCTTTTTAGCTACCGGCTTTTTAGCTACCGGCTTTTTAGC
>MDTC01241964.1_pt1 | contig 14213 bp, 6 predicted proteins | sample 811181 | NCBI WGS metagenome assembly MDTC01 (sample SAMN05326644, study PRJNA326480) | marine metagenome | isolation source: seawater | place: Pacific Ocean: North | collected 2011 | reverse complement strand
ATAGATTCTGATAATACAGGAACGTCAGCGAATCTATCTTTTGGCGCAGCCAAGTCGATTACAGGGTATTCAAACTCGGCAACCGCAGCCGGGTTTAGTGCAACAGATTTAAATGGCTTGTACCAGACAGCAGAAACAAGTAACAACTTAAAACGCGCTGTCTTTAATGGTGCACAAACAATGGAAGGTGACTTAAACGAAGACGTATCTTCACCAGGTAATGACTTCGTAGCAAACGCTTTCTCTGACGCAAATAGTGGTTCACTAAGTTTGGAAGTCAATGGCGCAGTTATACACACACTAGAAATAACAGGGTCACAAACTCTGGTTGGGAACGGAGTGCCAGGATCTGGTTCAGGCACTAGCCTAAACGCAAATGGAAGTGGTTTTATATCATTGAGTAATTGGGCACCGGGTTTATTTGATAATGGGGTACCTAGTTTTGGCGAGATACAACGAACAGGACGTTACAGGATTACTACAAACGAAATGCGCAATGGATGGAACTATGCGAGGGTAATACACTCCGTAGGTGGTTCAGATCGCACAACAAATTTTGTTGAATGGATCAATGATAATAACTCAGATGCGCTAAGTTCTGCTGGAAATGGCTTGAGCATCTTTGGTGACAACTCCCACTCTTTTATTAGTGGAGTCAAATACTTTAATTCACCATCCGGATCTATACTTACAAGAATATCCAACATCTACAAAAATGTTTATTCTGATAGTAACTCGGCAATTAGTTTTACAAACCTTACAAATGCAACGGCATCAAAGCTCGTCCAATCTGGTTCTGGTTTAACTTCTACTAAATCGACTTCTTCATCAACAGATTCTTTACAAACCCTGAATGCAGCAACAGATTCACAAAATGAACTTTTGCATGTAAGTGGCACGATTAACTTTACTAGATCTAAATCATTACCTGGAACATATACATCTGCGTTTAGTTGTGCCGGCGCTTTAGTGTTCGATCATCCATTGAAATCGAACTTGACGGTTGGAACACAAACCACAACAAACTTGTTGGTATGGACTCCGTCAGACACATCAAATGCAAACACAGACGAACATTTTACTGCAGAGCAATATAGATTAGTAAGTGGATCTTACACGAGCCAAGGTGCGGTATCAGGCGGTTCGAATGACTGGAACTCGCAACAATCAATGAACGATCAGTCTAATTATCCAGAGCACGCAACAGGTTTGCTAATATATGACACTTACCTTATACCTCCAAAGGATGGCGGTTCTTCTGGAGATTTTAGAAATCACGATGAAGGCGGCGGTATTGAATCACCTGCTGGCAATGTAAACTATTCTTCAGGCGTTTTGACGAATGCAACTCGAGACTACTTTAGATCATTCCGGAATAATACGACTGATGATAGACCAAACATTACAGTAACACTATATGGTGATGCTGTTATTAAAGGAAGGGTTGGAGCAAACCAGGGAACGCTTGGATCAAATAAAAACATTTTTGTTGATGTTGGTATTCCAGGCAAGTCTGGTTTGCTAGATCTTGGTAGGCCGTCCGCTGGATCAGGAAACACAAATGAAGGCGATGGCTGTCTTAGTGGTGATCTAAATGCAACAATTACAAACAGCGGTGTTTCCAATACGTGTACATTTAACGGTGTAACGGTTGATGGAACGTCAAGTTCAAGTGGCGAATATATAGTAATTAGAATCTCAGCCTCAAAGAACTGGACTGGTTATCTAGATAGAATAAGCGTGGCGTGGAGTTAAGATGGCTGGAAAAACTAATACAAGCGCTACCTTCTTTGCTCAGAAAAAGCTTCTCGGTAAGGCACACACGTCTAATCTTAAAGTAGACGGTGAAGAAGTAATTGGATCGAATATCCAATCCTCTACAGGACTGTTGTTTGGCGAGGCGATACCTAAAAGTCCTGCAAGAACACTTTATGCTTTACAATCCGCCACTGGCTCAACGGCAAATACGATTGAATATATTGAGTTTGTACTTACTGCACTGACAGGCACAACTTATGATGCTAACAATACAGGTGGTGGCGCCGGAAGTGATAGTAGCGAAGCTTCGCAAGTTTCTGGCCCCCACGCTTACAAATTTGTCTTGCCAAGCAATTATGAGTCATCTTCATCGAACCCAAGAAAGGGTAATGGGATCTTTGATAATAGCAAACTTGTGCACGAAACACTAGGCGAGCTACAATTAGTTCCACCATTTTATTCACAGGCTGCACCTAACCCTTACATTGTTAAAGTATATAAAGACAACGGCGGCTCAGCCGGTGATGAAATACCTTTACTTGATAACATTGATTGGAATGTTGATTATTATAACGGAATACTGTTTTTACAGGATTATGATGCAGCAAAAATACCTGCCTTTGCACGAGCTTTTGCTTATGTAGGAAAAATGGCGCAAGAAGTTATTTCTTCTGGATCTGGTGGAGGTGGCGGTGGATCGACAACTGCAGATAATCTTGGCGGAGGTGAGGGTGTCTTCGCACAAAAGTCCGGCAGTGAACTACAATTTAAATCTATCCAAGCCGGCTCAAATGTCTCAGTCACAAGTGATTCAACTTCTATAACAATATCATCAACAGTCAATGCTGTCGAAATATCTGGTGTAAATAAGTTTGTCAAGATATTTGAATCTGGAATTAGTAATGGCAATGCCGTGACTTTTGATGATTTTCAAACTAGTTTTATTACTAACTCTGGATCACTAGATGTATATTACAACGGCCAGCTTATTTTATCTGGGAATCAATCAACTGTAGAAGCTGCAAATGCAGATTATTATTTACACGGAGCAAACTCGCTTAAGTTTGGTTTTGATATTTTTGAAGATGATATTATCACTTTGAAACAAACACTTGTTACGACAGGTTCTGCTGGTACTACAAGTGGATACATTCTACACTCTGATGATGCTGGTTTGGCAAATGCAAGAGTTTTGACCGCTGGCACGGGTATAACTATCAGTACAGCAAACCCGCGTCAAGTTACGATTTCTTCAACTGGTGCTGTTGCTAGAACAAAAAAGTTCTTCGATGTTACCTCTTCTTATGCTGCGCAGGTTCCGTTTCATCCTCTAGGCGGCATTGACTTTTCAACGGCAAATTATGACTTTGATAAAATTGACGTTTTCTATAATGGGCAAGCGCTACGGTCAGGTTCTAACTTTGATTATGTGCTACACGGAACAGGATCAATAAAGTTTGGCTTTGATTTAATACCTGACGATTTTATTATGGTAACCACTTTCTAATTTTTAGTCAAAGTATTTTAAGCGCATAATTATGATATATGTACGAGGCAATAAATGTATAAAACTTCCGATTTGAGTATAGCAGCTTATCTAATGATGAGAGGCATGAGACTTACAAATGCCTTTAGAGGCAGTAATGGCCAGTTCATGTTTGAGTTTGATGATCCCAATTCTGAGGGTCAAAAGTTTGCGATTGAGTTTACTAATAGTGAGTCAGCAGTTTACGATAATCACGTTAGAAATTTAAAGAAAATTCTTTACAGAAACTAGTTCAAACCCGGTCTTTTGCGCATATTTATCTGCATAAGTTACGGGTAATTCCAGTTAGTTCAGTATAAAAAAAATTAAACTCTATTGGAGAACATAAACATGTCTATTAAAACACAATTGAGGCTCGGTCAAGCGACCGGTTCTTTGGGTGATTTTGAGGGCGGTATTATTGATGGTCGAGCCGCTTCGACCGCCGCACTTTCTGCAATTCCCCTAAACTCTGGATCTATGGTCGGCGTAATGTCGGAAGTAGTTTCATCAATCAAACGCCTTCACAATCATACCACGTTTGCTGGTAACTTGCAAGGTGAGTTCAACACAACTATTCAACCATCATCCGATGACGGTTTCGCATTAGGGTCTGCAAATAAAAACTGGTCAGATCTTTTCTTAGCAGATGGTGCTGTAATCAACTTAGGTGATGACCAAGATGTAACGTTAACACACGTTCATGACACTGGTGTGCTTTTGAATGCTGCTAGACAGTTACAATTCAATGACAGTGGTACATTCATTCAGTCTCCATCAGACGGTAAGTTACTTCTTAGCTCTGACGGTGCAACCGACGATGCTATCGAGATCAAAACAACAAATGCTGCTGGTGAAATTGTGCTTGAGTCGGCTCATACTGCAGGTAGAGCAATCTTCCTTGATGGTAATGCTGACGCTGGCTCTATTGTAGATATCGATGCTGGTATCTTGCAAATCGATGCAACAGGTGTTGGACACATTCAAACTGGTGGTCAGTTAGACATCGCAACAGCTAACAGTGTTGCTGTCAACATCGGTAACGGAACCTCTACTGTTACTATCGGTGATAACCTCGTTGTTACTGGTGACCTAACTGTAAGCGGTGATACAACACAGCAAGACGTTGCTAAACTGACTGTTGAAGATTCCTTGATCGAATTGAACAGAGGTATCGCAAACAACGTTGATAACCTTGACATTGGTTTCGTTGGTAAGTATGGTGACGGTGGAACCCACAAGTTTGCTGGACTTTTCCGTGATGCTACTGATGAAAAGTTTCACCTTTTCAAGGACACAACAGAAGATCTTGCGGCTACTAACACAATTAACAAAGGTGCTTCGGGCTATGCTCCTGCGACACTTGTTGCCGATCTCGAGGGAGCGGCGAGCTTGGCTGTTGTTACTGACAGCACGGCAAACACGTTGTTCCCAGTGGTCTTCCATGATGAATCAAATGCTCTTCTTGATTCGCAGTTTATTGAGATCAACCCAAGCCTTAAGGAGTTTCGATTCACTGGTGGTGATGCAGATGATATTGCTACGATAGGAATTGACGCTAATGCTGCTATTACAATCAAGTCAGTTGATAATGCCGGTGCTAACGGAAACATTAACTTGGATCACGATGGATCATTAGTATTAAAGAATCTTAACACGACTTATGGCTCTGTTACAAGAATAGATGGCGACCTGTCTATTTCACCAATAGCTGATCAATCAATCTTGCTTTCAATACTTGGTGGTAAAGAAGGTGTCGGATTTATTGATGGAAATACGGGTGCGGGTATCGGTTTTGTGACTGGTTCTGCTGCTGGCCTTGTCCTTTCAGGCTCTGGCGCTAATGACATCTTGTTCAAGACAAATCGTGGCGGTGCTTCGGAAGAAGTTGCAAGGTTTGATTCATCAGCTGGTTCTTTCCACATGGCCGACAACCGTCCTATCGAGTTCGGTGATGCAGGTGAGAACATTTTTGGTGATGGCACTAGACTATTGATTGCATCTAGTGAAGACATTAGACTTGATGCTGCTGAAGACATCTTCCTTGATTCTGATACTTTCAAGTTCGCGTTTAATGATGGCGGCACTGAGAGATTGGTCATTGTTAAAGATGGCTCAGATCATGTCACACTTCAAGGTGAGATACAGGACAAAGATATTGTCATTGCGGTAAACGACGGTGGGTCTCCTGGTTCGACTGTTGCAACCTTCACTGGTGATACTAGACACCTTGTTCTCAACCCATCAAACGCTGGCGGAACGAGTCCAGGTCTACTTGCTTTTGCATCCGACTTACAGGAAGCTGTCTATGGTGATGGTTCAAACCTTTACCTTCGAAGCGGGAACACAGCATTTAAAGTTCCAGCTACAGATGGTGCAATAGGTGAGGTTCTGCAAACTGATGGTGCTGGTAACTTATCGTTTGCTCCTGCCGGTGGTGCTTCTAGTGCAACTAAGGTGACCGGAACAGCGGCTGGAAATATTGCTGCTGGTACCGTGTTATCTGGTGATAGTGGATTTGCAGCCTTCGATCAAAGAGCTGTAGATGGTGGCCTCGCTCCAAATGCTATCGACGTGTTTGTAAACGGCCAACTGTTGCTTTCTTGTTCAAGTGGTGACTTCGGTGATAATGCAGCAACTATCGCGGCTAATACTTCTGGCGATTACTACTTGTCAGAAAACTTTGCCGATGCAAATGGTGGTGATGTTAAGTTTACCTTTGCTCTTGAAAAAGATGACGTTGTAGTTGTTTCTATCCGCGGATAAACAACAGCCTGTCTAAAAACTAAGGGAGACGCTCGCGTCTCCCTTTTTTTATTTACCATTTAATTTAACAGATTAAAATACATTGTCCGGAGGTGAAAGATGGAAGTCTTAAACAGTAAATTATCTAAACTAGAACAAGAACACAAAAACATAAACGACATAAGCCTTGTACTGCCTGAGCTCTCTCAAAAAATCAAAGGCTCAATTTATGCAGCAGTCGAGGAAGCCAACGCAACGCAATCAATCGATGAAAGAATACAAGTGTTGATAGATGGTTTGCAGTCTGTTGTGAATCTACTAACCGAATGCGAGCGGGAAGTCGCAACAAATAACTTTGTTTTAAAAACAAAAATTGCCGTCGTTGAAGAAATTGTTGACGAACTGCTTAGCGCTGAGGCACAGGAAGAATAAACCTTAGCCTAGGAAAAACTTAACCTAATAATTATTACCAGTTAGAGGTAAGAATGGCTGGTATCCTAGATCCAAAAAAAAGAATCATTGATGCACTTATAACAGTGGACGGCCGCCGGCAAATGGCAGCTAGAACCATTGATATAAGTTTTGCAACATTCTCTGATGAGGGTTTGTTTTATGATTCTGAAGACGGTACTTCCGCCAGAGATATTTCTAATCTGCCAATTTTTGAAGTAGCATCATTGCCAAGAGACGTTATTATTCCCGAAGTTGATGATGACGGCGCATTTTCAATGAATTTGTCCGATGGTAACAAGGTTGTTAACGGCAGAAAGGTAATATCTGGCGCACTTGACACTATATCGGTCGATGAAAATGGCGCTAGAACAGTTGTAAAGGTTGACCAAGTTCTAACTGGTGCAATAAATGTCTATTCTGGTACGTTAGACGTGTTGACGTCTGCAAAAAAACATTTCGACCAGTTAAACATACTACGTACAGACGATGGCATTGTAGATTCTGGTTTTGATGTCAGTGCAAATAACCTTTTTCTTGAAACAGAAGAAAGAGAAATAGGATTGAAAGTGCTGCGTCCACTTGTTTTTGATGATAGTATAAATCACATAATAAACACAAAATACTTGCCGCCAGAAGTTTCGACTGATACCGGTGAAGACATGCCCCTTGGTAATTTTCCACGCTTTAATAAGCCGCCATACAACAACTACAAGACCTTTGAAGAAAAAGAGCTCCTAACTGCTATTTCTTCTGAAACTGTGGATTTTAATTCAACGGGAAATTCAAATAATTTGCTAGGCCAGTTTTTCGAAGTAGGGTCAGACGGCACTCAGAAGCTTGCAATTGTAGATTATGGTGAGTTTATTGATGAAAACTCAGTTATTCACCGCGTTTTTTACTTAGGAAAGCCAATACGCGATCCAAACGGGACGATGAAGTTTTGTAGACTATTTACCCTGGTGTTTGAACAATGAGAATACTAAAAGGAACAAAAAAGCCTAGCACAAAGCAGAACACGCTAAAAAATGATATTTTCGAGGTACAGGAAAAGGCAAGTGATATAGATCATCTTGAAGTTGAAATCGTACAAACACCAGTCGATAACAATTTTTCAAGCAAAACGGAAGTATTGTTATCATCTGTGTCAGAAAAGTTAGTTGCGGAAGGTTTTGAAAGCGTAGAAGTCGTTGCTCTTGAGGAACCTTTTTCAAAGACGCCTGAAAAAGCTACCGCCGAAGAGGTTGAAGCTCTAATAAGAGAAACAACAAAACAAAAAAAAGAAAATGCGGAAGCAACCGTTAGTAGAATTGATCTTACTGAAAAAATAGATAACAAAAAATTGCCTAAACTTGCAGAGTTTGGTGAGATTGATCGAGAAAATGACGAGGATACGGAGTATGTTTTTGCAAAAACTGCCGTTGTAAGCCTTAAGCAAAAAAATATTAGTGAATCCGACTTTACATCTGTTACTGCGCAACAGAACGACTCACAATCTATACTTGAAACAAGGCTTGGTAAGCAAAAAGGCCTTCTTGAAAACCAAAGAAAAGACGAAATTGCCTTTTCACCACTTAATCCAAAGACAGGAGAGCCGCAAGGACAGACGACCCGACGCGAAAAGTTTGAAATTGGCAACGAAAAAAACGAAAAGGATGTAGAGGCAGCAGATGTTCCAGAAATTGTTCGTGTAATACGCTCAAGAAACACAAATAAAGGCAATCGTAACAAACCCTTGGTAGCAAAAAAGGCAAACATTAAAGATGGTCTACAAAATAAGTCACAAATCAAGCCATTAATTAAAGCTGTTAAAAAAACCAAGAGAAATAGGGTTGATACAAAGCAAATAAAAATTGATTTACCCAAAGCAGGTAACAATCTTGTGGTAAAAACGACAAACAGAAAGACCGGAAAGGTATTGCTAAAACCAATAAGGCCAAGAAGAGAACCGGTTATTCCACTAAAAACAACGCTGCCGTTTAAAAAAGACAATTACTTACCAAAAATTAACATAGCCCCAGTTGGAAACGATGAAGTCATCGTGCAAATAGCTGATATTCATCCAAGATATGAAAAAATAGAAGTGTACAGACGTGAAATCTCCTCTAGGCCCTTTGAAGACGAATATGAGCTGATACAGACTTTAGATGATCCGCCATCTGAGTACTCTTTTCTTGATGCACAAGAATCTGGCCGTGCGTTTAAGTATATTTGCGTTGGTAACTCAGAGCCGCTTTACACATTTGCGACTTATACTAACAAAAACTATGTTTTTAGCAAAATGATTGAGCCTTTTGCTTATGCATATCAAGTTGGCACTAATGTTGTTATTAGAATGCTAAACTTACCTCGACATTGCAAGAAATTAATGATCATGAGAAAATCATCTGCAGAAAACGAGGAAATTTTAGTCGAAGCCTTTAGCCTTTTCGGATCCCGACTAAGATCAAGGCAGCTTCGCATAATCGATAATCCACTTCCTATTGAACAGTCCTTAACATATAGATTTGTGTGGATAGATGAGGACGGAATAGAGAACGTTTTTGACGAAAAGCCAGAGGTTTTGTTTACAACGATACGCCGAGGCATCGGCGCGGAGGCAGAGCTCCAAAGCCTTGCGGTAAACTTTGATGAAAGCAACAAAACAGTGAATATTTTAGCTGAAGCCGTTGTTGATAACATGTTTGTTGCACAAAGCGATGCAGAGATTAAAAATCCGACCGAAAATACTTTAAAAGCCGCAGCCCGTGGCCAGTTAATCGCAAAATTACAGGTACGAAGAATCAATTTAAAGACAGAAGAGGACGAAATTATTTTAAAAGAGATAATAAACCCCGGCCTTTCAAAATTCAACACAGAACTAAAAGCGCTTAATCGTCTTACCGTCTCTTTTACTGATTCACCAGCTAATGCACAGATTTTTGGCTATACACCGCTAATTGATCGGTCGACATACGTCTATATTGCAAGAATTATTGTATATCCAGTCGGTTTAGAGTTGCGCAAGGTGTCGGATTTTAAAAACATCGAAGGCTTAAGAGGCCCGGGACGCTTAAGGTATAAATTTGATCCAGGTTTGTTCGACCATCCACTAAACACAGAACTTGGCATACTGCCCGCAAAAACGGACGCAAAGTCCTATGCAGATGCAGATTTAATTGGGGTGACGGAGGCCGCAATTGCTAGACAAGTGTACATATCTGACGTTGATACGGAGGATTCAATAAGTTTAAACGCAGTCGTTAAGCGTGACAGTGCCTTTGATCCGGTTGTTGAGTTAACAGGCGTCATTCCTCGCGGTTTGTTGGATGATTTGGATCATATCAAGATCGTGTTGTCTTATGATACCGTTAAAAGAAATGACGTAATTGACAGAATATACTTGCGCAGCGACAGCTTCGTGTATTACGACTATGCCTTCGATGATTTGGCTTGTAATAAAGTCTCATATAGTCTCATCGGGGTCGGAAAAGATTTTGAAACGTTGTTTGAGTCTGCGAAGAGCAGCATTAACTTAAATGATGTCAAATTAAAAAGGTTTAATAACCAACGTAAAGCCCTTGGCGACAGAATGCAAATGATGAAAGTAGAAGAAAGAAAGGCTAATCGAAGAAAGTCACGCAAGCCCCGCAAGAGCCGGCAAAGGTAATGAGGACACGTAATGGCTAATAGTAAAATATTTAGAAAGGCACAGCAAAGATCTTCAAGTGGCGGAAGTAAACTCACTGGTTTTGTTGGTTTTAGAGAAGCGATAGAAGTAATAAAGGACACACAGGTTCGTAATGTTGAGCCTTACGGGCTACTCGCTGAAGTCGCAAAAAACTTGAAAACAAAAAGAGAAAATCTGTATGTTAAAGTATTAGGTGCTGATTCACGGGGTATTGTGAAGCTCATGATCTCCATTGGAAAAAATAAAGATCAGGCTGTCAACAGCCAGCAATTTATGGTTGTTGGTAACATCATCAAAAGCGAAATTGTAAAAATAAAAGAAGTCGCAACAAATGCATCAAAAAGGGCACAAATAGAAAAAAATAACCGCTCTAGTGATGATATAGAGGAAAAATCAAAAACTGCAAACAGGGGCAAGTCAAAAAGCGCTGTTGAGAGAAAAAATTCCAGAAATAGTAGACGTGGTTTCCGTAAAGTAACGAAAAGATCAACTCTCATACAAGGCAGATCTCGAACGCAGGGCTCGCGAGCCAAACAAGTTAATTTAAAAAGAAAAGTAAAATTAAAGAATAAAGTTGTAGTTGAAGACTTTACAGCGACAGGTCAAACACCTGCTAGTTTTAATGACTCAACTGCAAATGTACCACCACAGGATTTCTCTTCTGTATATGAAGATTCAAACAATAAACTATATGTAGATGGCGATGCAGAAGAAATCAAAATTGATAGCCCAGGTGGAATACCAAAGTTTGTTGGCCTAGGTGTGGATATAGACAGACCTAGTTTTATTGCTTCAACAGAAGTCAGCCCAGTAATAACAGATCAGGACTTAGATGTATTTGATCAGGTTCTTATGGACAGAAAGTTTCGATTAGAAACTGTATTTAAAAACCTCGAAAAAATAGAAACTGAAGATATAGAGGCACTTCAAGAAACTTTTGCTGAGTACTCTGCCTTGACACAGACAGCATTACGTAGTATTCTTACTGTTTCAACATTAGACGATAAAATAATAGGTGAAATATCTACAGATATGATCGACCTAGCAAATAGGTTGCAATACGATACATCTGATAGGGTTACTAAGACTTACGCACAGGCGTTATATGATATAGGCAACGCACCAATAGTCGGAATCTATGAAACAACCCAAGGAACTAGACAAAGTAGAACAAACCAAAACTCACTAAATTACTCAACTTCAGCAACTTCAACAAGTTTTTCTGGACGAAGCATTTATTCGAACATGTTGTATGGTAGTGGTTATGAGGATCCGGCAGATCCAAATACTTATTCGTTTGGATCGCAGGGTAACTATTTGGCCACAGGTATTATTAATGATGAAAGGCAAAAAGAATCAAGGGCAAATCTTGGAAATACTGGGTTAAGAGTTTTTGGCGGAGACATAACAGAAACCAGTGATACCCTTGATGCTATATACTACGAACTAGTTTTGTCCAGGTTGATAAATGATGGCGATACAAATGTGCAGAACTTAAAAGCCCTTGGCAAAAAAAATATAACACAAACACTTTTTGGTGAGTTTGGTGATGGAAGAACTTCACTAAATGAAGTAAGGGTTCCGAAAGATCTTGCCGCGATTATGAAGTTTTCTTTTGGAGGCACAACTTATTTTCCTTTTGAGCAATTTATTGGAAGTGAATCTGGTTTAGCAGGGAGAACTTTTTTAGACGCAGTAATTCAACCAGCCGTAGGATCGATAATAGAGGATGTTGATCCCAACTTCGAGATTCTAGACGAATGGTTGAAAAACACCGATGCATCTTTAGAAAAATTTAAACAGTATTTTAGTGCATTTTACTTATCAGGTGGTTCACCTGTGGTCATTAACGAAATTATTAATGGAATAATCTCGCTCGTTGTTTCGCCAACATTAAAGATTGGCGCGAAGTATCATCCGCTACAAAGTCAGATGGGTATTCAAACGCAGCAGTTGGGAAATGCATTTCAGTCCGAAGTAGATTTTGCAATATTAGATGCTATACTGAAAACAGTAGGTGAAGGCACAACAAGAAGTCTAGGGCATATATACAACACCATTGGTTATTGCAATTTTGAGCAGCAGTCATCTCTACTGTATGCTGTAAATAATGCACAAACTTCAAGCCAACAGGCAAGAAATCAATTTCGCGGCATGATAGATGACTTGGCAATTGGGTACTCACAAGGGTCACAGGGAGGCTGGGATCATACTCGTGATCGCACCGGCGAAGCAGCAGAAATTACGCTACGTACAGTCTATGCAAAGCTAAGTCAGCTTTTTAAAATAATTGAAAACAATATTATGGTAAGCATTGAAATATTGCTATCAGACCTGGGCTTGATTGAATCTGTTACAGAAGTGGACTATAACACGGATGTATCTTCGAGATTTTTTGATCAAAAAACTTTGGCTGGTACAAGTGATAATTTTAACGCAACAAAGTTTTCAGGCCTACCACACTTTTATGTTCGTGCGCTTCTTGCAAGATGCATTAGCAGAATCATCACAGAAACAGACCTTTTAGCCATCGAGGATCTTGCCGTAGGAGAAACTGGTAATACGGAAGATGTGGCAGTATCTTTTATGAAAGCTGCAAGAGTTGCAGTGACGAATACTAATCCAGACGACGGACCAGTGCGTTGGAGAGTTGACCGCGGTCAATGGCCACCTGAAAGTGGTGATACTGAGGAACTGCTTGAAAGTGTATATAAAAACTTTGTTCCATCGGCAGTACAAGACGCAAGAGAAAATGGTTTAGAGGTTGAAATAGACGCAGATGTTGATGGTAATATTGAGTCAATAAACGTCAACGATCCAACCGAGGGTTTCGAGTTTATTGATGCTGTTGATGGCTTTTGTCCGCTTACGCTTATGTTAGAGGGAGAAGACAACGATTTGGATGGTCTTACTTTCGTAAAAGCAAAAAGAGGTATTTTTGATACAATCTACGATAATGTAGTCAATAAACGTTCACACGTTAATAAAATGTTTGGCCTAGTTAATCAACCAATCGAAGCATTTCGCAATTTTCCAGATGATCTAGAGTCGGCAATAGGAAATATTTCTCTTGATGCAATTAAAGAGGTTGCAAAGATACCAGCGATAGATGGACAGGAAATTGTAAAATTTACATCAGCAACGCAAGTCAAGAATATGGAAAAGGCCTTTCTTAGGGAAAGTCCATCTGTAACGTTACGATACTTGCCGAACAAGCATATTATTAATGACGCAGAGTTTAAAGCTGGAAGAAGATTCTTGTCAAAATATTTAGAGAGCCTTCGAGCGCCAGAAAAAGCAATCTTGCACACGATCGGTATTCCAACTGGTTTATTAGATTCTTTAAAATTGTCTGACAAAAAAATATCTTTGACAAGAACAGCTGAGTACATGCTTTTTGGCGACAAGGATTTTTCACAAAAACAAAATTTATTTCATCCAGACATTTACCTGTTTGCGGGCTCTTTTGCTAATGTTAGTGATTCTGGGTCAATTAATGAAATAGTCCAGCGAGCAAAATATTTTGTTTCAAACAGAGGTTTTCTTTCATTTGACGAAATGCGAGGAGCTCTAGATCTTAACATTACCGATGCTACAATAATTGCAACTAACCACTGCCTTGACTATTCAATCAAGCTTTGTATGAAGGTTACAACAGGCATGGATTTCGATGAGGATACTTTTAGAATAACAAAAGAAGCAAACAATCTTTTTGTATCCGGCGATGGTCAAAAAAATATTGAAACTTTACTTAGCGTTGTTCCTGATGGCTTCGATACTATATTTGGAGAAAATGGAGTAGACAACGTAAACACTATCATGAAAAAAATAACTAATAGTACAGCAAACGAGATCAACACATATCTTGGGTCGCTTGAATGCAGATTGATAAGCCCTGAAGACTTAGTTAAAAAGGTTATTGCCCCAAGAATATTTGATAGGGTTTTCTCTGTTGTTGCACACCCAGACATGCATTATACAGACTCGGCTGCACCTGGTCTTATAGCTGTGACAAATGTTTTCGATGGTGAAAGAAAAACTGGCGTCTTTCAGATTGACCTTTCT
>MDTC01050106.1_pt1 | contig 14213 bp, 11 predicted proteins | sample 811181 | NCBI WGS metagenome assembly MDTC01 (sample SAMN05326644, study PRJNA326480) | marine metagenome | isolation source: seawater | place: Pacific Ocean: North | collected 2011 | reverse complement strand
TCAAATAAAAAGCGAAACTGCTACTATAGAGGGCGACGGCAGTTTTTTACAGCAATTTGACGACACAATAGAAACCTCTAACTGACGCTCCGAACAAGATAATTAAATGGGTTCGTCAGTGGCGCCGCCGCGGTTAATTTTTACCAACTCTGTCGTCACCTAGCCGCCTGTTATCACTCAGAGTGACACTTATGATGAATATGTTAAAGCTAGTCCTGATCTCGGTTCTTTTTTCTAGTCCTGTTTCAATAGCGCATGAAGACTGGAAAGCAGTTAAATATTCTCGAGAAGCAGCTAACCAACCAACGCCTCTGCCGGATCGAGTGATTTTGACTTGGGAAGATGACCCTTCAGTTACGCAATCCGTGACTTGGCGCACCGACCTCACAATTAAAAAAGGTCTCGCACAGTTAGCGATTGCCAACTCTAACGGGAGAGCCTTGGCGCCAGAGGTTTTTAATGCAGAAACTCGCTATTTTAAGAGCGACATTAACGAAGCTCACTATCACAGTGTCACTTTCAGAGATCTAAAACCCGATACGCTGTACACCTACCGCGTTGGTGATGGTATCAACTGGACCGAATACTATCATTTCAAGACCGCGAATGATCAACCAGAGCCGTTTAGCTTCATCTATTTTGGTGATGCTCAAAATGAAGTCAGAACGCACTGGTCACGGGTGTTTCGCGAGGCATTTCGGGACGCGCCCAGAGCCGCGTTTACCCTGCATGCGGGTGATCTTGTCAATAATAACGACTGGGATTCGGAGTGGGGCGATTGGCATCAAGGGCCTGATTGGGTAAATGGAACGATTCCCGTTATTGCCACGCCAGGTAATCATGAATATCGCCGGATTGGTCAGGGCTCTAAGTCTGAACGCTTTTGGACAACAAAAGACGGTACGACGATCGATGTGGAAATGACGTCGTTTGAGACTGAGTCGAGCGATGCTGGCACGATTTATAAAGTGTCTTTTCGTGGGCCAAGTGGTGAAATCACACATCTTGAGACCAATGATGGCGGTAATATTATGGTCGTGGACGATGCTATAGAACTCATTACCGGACATAAAAAAGAGGAATTATTAGGTTCAAGTTTTTACAAAGCGCCCCTTTCCGACAGACAACGTGAACAAGGGACCCCCACGGTTTCGGCACATTGGCGTCCGCAGTTTGTATTTCCGATTCAAAATGTGCCAGACGACGCTCTCAAGGAGACGGTGTATTTTATTGACTACCAAGGGGTGCGTTTTATTTCGTTAGATTCAAATAGGGATATTGATTTACAGGTGCCTTGGTTTAAAAAAGTGCTGAAAGATAATCCCAACAAATGGACTATTGTGACATTCCACCACCCGATCTTTTCTCCCGGTTCAGATCGTGACAACCCAGAATTACGCAAACTTTGGAAGCCTGTTCTAGATGAGTTTAAAGTGGATCTAGTGCTCAGCGGGCATGACCATATTTATACACGTACCGGAAGGGTGAATACGCAAGGCCTTAAGAATATTCCAACGGGGTATCAAAAGGCCTATGACCCTGACATAGGAACGGTGCACGTGGTGTCGGTCAGTGGTCCAAAAATGTACAGAATCACTAAAGGTAATTACGCGAAAAGGGTGGCTGAAGATACTCAGCTGTATCAAATTATTCATGTTGACGATACAAACTTGAGATACAAAGCCTATGAAGCCACTGGAACGTTATACGACGAGTTCACACTGCAAAAACGTGACGGCATGGCTAATCTGCTCATAGAGGGAGAGGCGCTGCCGCCCGAGAATCGCAAGTAGACTGAATACCGTGGCGTTAGGCTTTAAATATGGACAAAATAGCGAAACATGTTCCCTCAACACCCTTAGATGTTCGCCTTGGATTGACGAAAGCAGAAGATGTTGCGAGTCCCTTTCGCTGGGGAATACTCGGTGCCGGCGAAATTTCGCGCCAATGGGTGCATGCGCTACGAGCCTGCGCGGGGGCAACGGTAACAGCGGTGGCAGCGCGTGACGAGGGTCGAGCTAAAAAGTTTGCCGAGGCGCACAGTATTAATGCGTGGTTCGGCGATTATCGAGAAATGGTCAATTCCCCAGAAGTTGATATTGTTTTTGTCGGAACGATTTATCCACTGCATAAGGAGCATGTCATTTTGGCGGTTAACGCGGGTAAGCATGTACTGTGTGAAAAGCCATTTTCTGCACATCCAGAAGAGGCGCTTGAGATGTACGCCGCCGCAAGCGCTGCCGACGTTATGGCACAACATGGCATGTGGACACGATTTTTTCCTGCGGTGGAACACGCTCGCTTCGCTATAGACAGCGGTATGATTGGTGACGTTTTAATGGTTCATGCCGACTTTAGCGCCGAGTACACAATTCCAGCCGCACTGTTGGCGTTTGGTTCCGAATCACCCGATGCAATGTCGGTCACTGGCGGGTCGTCCGTTTTAGAATATGCAAATGATCGTAGCGCTATCTTAAGTTTTCCGCCTTATCCCAGTGAGTTTCCAGAGGTCGTCGAATTTATCGGATCATTAGGCCGCATTACACTTGAGCAACCGGCGCATTGCCCGACTTCAATTGCTATACGGGTTCCCGAAAAAACACCGTCTCGATATATGAACGCGAATACGCCTGCTCCGGTTCATCGTTATGAGTATCCCATACCCGACACAGTCTGTATTCCAAACGCATTTCCAAACCAGCAAGGCTTTATCTATCAAGCCGAGGCCGTTCACCGGTGCTTGGCGGCAGGGCTGAGAGAATGTCCTCAGTTCACAAAAAAAGAGTCCTTACGGGTAATAGGTCTGGTGGCTGAGATTCAAAAAAATCCCAAGAGACAGGCATATATCCAAAAGCTTCGCGCGGAATATGGCACTAAATCGTCATCCAGTTAACGGCAAAGAATAACACTGGCGTAACACCTTAAATGCGGTTGTTGCCTTTGAGTAACCGTCACTCAATATCTTTTTGCCTAGAGCGTCCTAAAGATCGATATAGAAACACGCCAAAAAACTTTGGGTAATGTCTAAACAACATAAAGCGAATGCCTCTTTACCGCTGGGTTATGTTGTTGCGATCTCAGTCATGTGTGCGAAGGTAACCGCTGTATTGAAATTGGGGCAACGGCGCTAGCAAGGAATCCGACGTGTTTTTAGCGCCGAACCCACCTTGTAAAGTTCGTGCATTGATCTTTGCGGGCAAAAACCGCCTTAAGCGGCTTAGCTGAGTGGCCGGGCGAGTGGATCGCAACCTTTGTCTCGGCTCTGTGTATGCGCTTATCTGTGTTCATGTAGTGATCTTTGTGCCAACCTATGTCTAATTTTCTCCGCTACTTGGGCAGCAATAATGTTGTATCCGGCGTTAGTGTAGTGAACATCACCCGCTCCTATGAAGAACGAATGATCCAATGTAGATGTGAGTGTATGTAGGTCATTAGTAGTAATTTCATAGCGGTCCATAATGCGTTTGGCAGCGCGGTTATACCTGACCTCATCTCCTGATATACGACCCACCTCGCCCGTGGGAACGGTCGTTGTATTTGCCCAAATCAAAACCGCGCCCGTGGTTAAAAGTTGTTGCACGAGGTTTTCAAGATGTAATGTGTAGTCATCGAGCGGCACTGAAATAACGCCATTGATTTTGTCGCGATGCCCCACGTTGTCGGCGTCAGGATGCCGATAACATAGGTCGTGTAGCCCCCAATTGAAATGAATAACATCCCATTGCGTTTTTCCGAGCCATTCATCAAGGTGTTTCAACCCAATCTTGGTATCGCGGCAATTTTCGTTTGGGCGATGCACATGCGCAACATCCTTTAATCGTTGCTTTACCATCGGTGTATAACCTATTGAGATGGAATCACCGATAATAAGTGCACTCTGTAATTTGGCTGCTGGCTGCGATCGACTCTCAAGGTTATGTTTGTGCATAGTGTCGTTGATCGTCGTTAACAAAGAAACGTACCGCGTTGCCCCAAGTGTATAAAAAATCGGCCGATGCGCAAAGTTTGCACATTTTTGCGGCACGCTAGCCCGTCGCGTTTAGGTTTGAGTCGAGGTACTGTCTCCATCTCAGCCCAAAAAAGGCGCTCGTTGTGATTCCTCGATCAGTGAGTCGACATTGTGGGTTCACTCTCTTCATGATTACTCACCGCGGACGAAGACGCTGTTGAAGCGGATTTTTATACGAGTGCTTTGACTATAATCATCTATTAAACTGGCAATCTGACTAAAAAACAATCTCGGTGTGGGTGCATGTTTGAACGTGACTCGGATTCATTTTCAGTTCAGGAACCAAATTTTTATTTCAAAGAAAATACTCGATATTTGCAATTCAAGTAAGAGCCCGTGTTAAATACAACAGTATACTTCGGCACGCTATGCAATTGCCAAATATCACCTAAATGCACCGTTATGATGCACTCAGAAAATATAAATAAAGGGGAAGTGAGATGGTGGCAATAATACGAAAATCGTTATTAAGCACGTTTGTAACGATCATGTTCTTGGGTTGCAGTGCTAAATCCACCTTAGACTTAGACACCTCCGGCGTCGGCGATAACCCTGAATATCGCGGCTCATGGGCGCAGGTCCCCGTCATTCTGTCGCGCGTATCGGTGCCCAGTTTTCCTAATCGCACGTTGGTGGTGACTAACAAACCATACAGCGCTCCATCAGACGGCGTTAAGGATGCACGCAAGGCTATTCAACGCGCCCTTGTTGACCTCTCACGGCAAGGTGGTGGTAAACTTGTAATTCCCAAGGGGATATTCTTCATAGATGGACCCCTTGTTCTAGAGAGTAATATAAATCTTCATTTGGCAGCGGGCTCTCAACTGTCTTTTGGTACCGATTACGACAAATATCTTCCGCAAGTTTTGACGCGATATGAAGGCACGGATGTTTACAACTTTTCCCCCCTGATATACGCGTATCAAAAGAAAAACATCGCAATTTCGGGTCAAGGTGTGATCAACGGGAATGCGGCTCAAAGTTGGTCGACATGGGTGAGTAAAGCTAAAAACGAAGATTTGCTCCGTATTTCCGGTTCAAGCAAGATGGCATCTGAGCAATCTACGCGTGACATGAATAACTCTAATGTTCCCGTGTTTGAGCGCGTCTTTGATGAGTCAGATAAATTGCGCACTTCATTTATTCTGTTTTACGACTCGGAAAATATTCTATTGGAAGGCGTTAAGATCATTGATTCACCTTTTTGGGTGAACCACTTTTACATGTCCAAAAATATCACAGTGCGAAGCATCGCAATGACCTCGTTGAATAAAAATAATGATGGAATAGACATCGAGGCTAGCCAAGATGTATTTATTCATGATGTTGACTTTGCGACGGGGGATGATTGTATTTCAATTAAATCAGGACGCGATTTAGAGGGGTTACAAAAAATGATCCCGAGCAAGAACATAGTTGTGCAAAACGTTCGTTTTTTAGCAGACGACGCAATTGCTTTGGGTAGCGAAGCTTCTGGGGGAGTGCGAAACGTATTTATAGAAAATTCGACGGGTGAAAATTTACGAAAAGGGTTTTATTTTAAAGCCAATAATAATCGCGGCAGTCACTTTGAGCATATTCGTATTCGTAATCTTAACTTTGGTGATCTTGCGGATGTTCCCGAGAATCGGCGTAAACTAAATATGATTGAGGTCACAACAAACTACGATAGCAGCGGTGTAGTCTATGATCGTCATCCAGAATTCAAAGATATCCGTTTTGAAAACATAACTGCTGGTACTTCTATTTATCCGCTTAAATTGGAAGGAACAGATCAGTCTTTATTACGAGATTTTGTATTTGACCGTGTCCATATCGGCTCTGGTGAGCAACCGAATATAATTCAAGATGTTGACTTTGAGACTATGTTTTTTCGAAATTTTACTGTCGCGGGTAAACCTGTGCGTGCTCACGTGAATGGCTCAAGCGATTCCAAACAGATCACTCAGACTGATAACACACCGCCCGATGTCTATGCGGGTGAGGAACAAATCGTCCAACTCTCGCAAAGTGATACTATTTGGCTTAACGGTGATGCTATCGATACTGAAAATGACATTCTAGTCAGTCAATGGGAGTCTGTGTCGTCGGCAGTAGAAGCGGTTTCGGTGGGCGAGGACAAAGAGGGGAACGCGCTGACCTATGTGTTTGGCGACGAGAAAAATGTTAGTTTTTCAAGGCCTGCCGCACTGGCGACGCAAGTGACGTTCAGTGCGCCAGGTATGTATCGATTGCGCTTAAATGTTCAAGATGGTCAGGCGACAGGCTACCACACGGTTTACGTTGAAGTGCGGATATAATAATTTACTGGACGGTTATGTTTTTCGGTTCGTTATCGACATGTGGCTAAATGTCAATTGCTTGTTTTTTCAAGCTCCGTAGCCTCTTTGATATGGAGGTTTATCGGACTAACAGCAGCGTTTGGCTGTTTGGCTAAAGTTTACTTTCATCAGCCGCCAGCGTTCAAAAGAAATAAGAGTAATAAGAGTAATAAAAGTAATAAAGGAGGGCGCGTAGTGCTTTATAGAGGCTTTTTCGGTCTTTTGACCCTTTTGTGTTTATTTCCGATGTGCAGCATGGCGGAGCAAAAAGAGGCCACCTTGGGATGGAAGAACCTTTTTGATGGAACCACCCTCAAAGGCTGGCATCGAATCGGTGGCGCGGCTCGTTATCATGTTGAAAAGGGCGTTGTTGTGGGGACGGCCGTGCCGGGTACTCAAAATAGCTTTTTGGCGACCAAACAGCATTATGGAGATTTTATTTTAGAGTTTGAAACCCAAATCCATCCGTTATTAAACTCCGGTGTGCAATTTCGTAGTCACAATCGAGATGACTTCAACAACGGGCGTGTACATGGCTATCAAATAGAAATAGACGGCTCATCACGCAGTTGGAGCGGCGGGATATACGAGGAAGGCAGGCGCGGGTGGCTTTATAATTTGAACCGTAATCCCCAAGCTCGTCAGGCGTTTAGGCCTTCAGAGTGGAATCATATGCGAATCGAGGCTGTTGGGACGTCTATTCGAACTTGGGTAAATGGGATACCAGCGGCACATTTAATTGATGAAGTCGCATCTGAGGGGTACATCGCTCTACAAGTTCACAGTATTGCAGATGATGTCACGGAGAAAAATTTACAAGTTCGGTGGAGGAACGTTCGTATTAGAACGGATAACTTGAGCACCTTTTTAACACCGGAAGACGAAGCTGAGCAAATTAGCTTTCTGAATAATCGACTTACGCGACGCCAATTGAACGAGGGTTGGGAACTCTTGTGGGACGGTAAGACAACTGCCGGATGGAAAGGTGCCAAGTTTTCAAATTTTCCCGAAAAAGGGTGGGATCTCAGTGATGGGGTCTTAAGTGTTCTTTCATCAGGCGGTGGCGAAGCGCGAAATGGTGGCGATATCATAACGACGCAAGAATTTAGTAATTTTGATCTGGAGCTGGATTTTAAGTTCTCGGCAGGTGCCAATAGCGGAATTAAGTACTTCGTTGATCCGAATCTGCTGAAAGGTGAGGGCTCGGCGATTGGGTTAGAGTTCCAGATTTTGGACGATGAATTACACCCAGACGCAAAACGTGGCGTTTCTGGAAATAGGACACTCGGTTCTTTGTATGATCTTATCACTGCCACCAACCTCAGTGTACCCGCTAGCGCAGAAAAACCCATCAAAGGACCGGGGCATTGGAATCGAGCGCGGATTGTGGTTCGCGGTGATCATGTCGAGCATTGGTTAAATAATACCTTGGTGGTTAACTATCGTCGCGGAACGCAAATTTTTAGAGCGCTCGTGGCCTATAGCAAGTACGCGAAATGGAAAAATTTTGGAGAGTGGGAGAAAGGCCCAATCCTTCTGCAAGATCATGGAGATCTTGTCTCTTTTCGATCGATAAAGATCAAAGACTTTGACAAACTGAGGACGCAATAAGGTGACGATCAAGCGAAGAAATTTTTTGGGGGGCGCCATTGCGGGCGTCGTCACAGGTTTGTCATTTAGCGCGCGCAGTTATGCTCGAATTCTTGGGGCTAATGACCGGATAAATGTGGGTTTTATGGGTACCAACAGCCGGGGCGCGGGTCTCATGAGGTCATTAGTGTCGGTTGGTGGTGTCAATTTGACCCATAGTTGTGATGTAGATAGCCGAGTGCTTGCGAAAACCTCTCAAGAAATTGTGTCTGCAGGGTTTTCTTCGCCGAAAGCGCATAATGACATACGTAGAATTCTTGAAGATCCCTCGCTGGATGCATTAGTGATTGCTGCGCCAGACCACTGGCACGCAGTGGCAGGGATTATGGCGCTAGAGGCGGGTAAACACGTTTATGTCGAGAAGCCGCTCAGTCACAATCCACACGAGGGTGAGATCTTTGTAAGCGCGCAAAAAAAATATAAGAAGATTGTTCAGATGGGCAATCAACAGCGCTCGGCAGCTGAAAGTATTGAACTTATTAGTTTAATTAGGGAAGGTCTACTCGGCGATGTCTATCGAGCAGAGACTTGGTACGGCAACAATCGTGGATCGATAGGCCATGGTAAAGCCGTATCGCCACCTCATTGGTTAGACTGGAATCTTTGGCAAGGGCCGGCACCCCGGCGCCCTTTTAAAGACATTTATGTCCATTATAATTGGCATTGGTTTTGGCATTGGGGTACTGGCGAAATTTGTAACAACGCCGCTCATGAACTTGACATTGCACGCTGGGCTATGAGGTTAGATTTTCCAGAAAAAGTCTCTGTAACCGCAGGTCGAAACTTTCATACAACCGATGATTGGGAAATGTATGACACCATGGAAGTACGTTATGATTTTCCGGGTGATAAAACCATAGAATGGGTTGGCAACAGCTGTAACAAAGTAAATCGTTTTGGTCGTGAGAGAGGCACCCTACTGCTCGGCACCAACGGATATGCTATTGTTGATCGTGCTGGCTATGAAATTTACAGTACTGATGGAACCTTATTGCGCGAAAGAAAGGCGCAGAATCGCGCTGTGAATACCAACGATCTTGTTGGTGCAGGTGCTTTAACCGAGGCACATGTCAATAATTTTCTCGACTCGATTAGGGGTGTAGCAAAACAGCAACACTCACCTATAGCCGACGGACATTCAAGCACACTACTCTGTCACTTAGGTAATATCGCTTATCGCGTTGGTGAAGATATTTATTGTGATTCGAGTAATGGGAGGGTTAAAGGAGTAGAGGCGAACCGATTTTGGCAACGTGAGTTTCAAGATGGGTGGAATTTGTCCATGTAGTCATACCCCGCTGAGTGGTTAATTGATTTGATACCGCAATGAGGTCAGGAATGCGAAACACATCAGGCAGATCAACAATTACTTGGTTAACCGAGCGTATCTTATGACCGTGCGGCTTGGGATTATTGGCGTTGGTAATATTGGCTTACAACACGCCAATAATATCTTATCCGGCGTTATTCAAGGGGGTATAATTACAGCGGTAAGCGCGCGTGGCTCGTGCTCCTTGGCTGAACAATTCAATATCCCACAGTATTCAAACTATAAAGAATTAATCGACACACAAGTATGCGATGCAGTTATCGTAGCCACTCCCACATGTTCTCATCTTGAAATTGGCTGCTATGCACTTAGCCGAGGCTTACATGTACTGATGGAAAAGCCGATAGGGCTATCTGTTGCTGAGGGTGAGACAATGCTGGCGTTAGTTCAGCCTAAGCAAGTCTTCGGTCTAATGTTAAATCAACGAGCAGATCCCGTTTTTGTCGCGATGAAAAAAAAGATGGAGGAGAATCTTCTTGGTGCTTTACAGAGAATAAACTGGACTATGACCAATTGGTTCAGACCAGAAATCTACTTTCAGACCAGCAATTGGCGCGCGACTTGGGCGGGTGAAGGTGGAGGTTTGCTGGTTAATCAGTGCATTCATAACTTTGATATATTGCAATGGATTTGTGGGATGCCGAGGTCAATTCAAGGGTTTTGTGGATTTGGCAAGTACCATAATATCGAGGTCGAGGACGAGGCTACTGCTTTTTTTGAGTATGAAAATGGCGCTACTGGATCTTTTATCGGCTCCACTGGAGAAGCCCCGGGGGTTAACCGGTTTGACATTATTGGTGATCGAGGAATGCTTAGCTATGACGGAGAGAAACTGCTGTATTTTGAGAATCGTCCCTCAACCTCGCAGTTTAGTCAGACTACCTCAGAGATGTTTGGACAGCCAGACGTTTACATTACAGATTTATCGGTGAGCTCTTCTGTTAATCAGCACGCCATCATTGCTCAGAATTTTATTAACGCTATATCTTCAAATGAAGGCTTGATAGCGCCCGCAGAGGAAGGTCTAAAAGCCTTGGCTATAGCAAATGCTATCCTCCTGTCAGCATGGAATGGTGAGCAGATTCAAATGCCGCTGGACAGTGCACTATTTCATAAGGCCCTAAATAAGCACCGTGATAAAAGTCGATTGAGAACGGCTTCCGAAGCAGACGTTAATATTGATATGGGAGCATCATTTCGATGAATGAGCCATATTTGCTTAAAACTGCAGCAACGAGACCTTTACTATTGCGCATTGCAATTTATCTTCGGCGAAGTGGACCTGGATGGTTACAGGGCGCGATGACCCTAGGCGGCGGCAGTTTAGTAACTTCCTTAATGATTGGAGCTGTTTATGGCTATGAGCTACTGTGGTTGCAGCCATTAGCCATGCTTATAGGCTGCATTATGTTGTTCGCATTGTCTCATCAAACCTTAAGTACAGGCGAAGAACCGTATCAGGCCATGCGTAAGCATGTGCACCCCGGATTAGCTTGGGCGTGGGCGTGGGCAGCTTTGTTATCGAGTGTTATTTGGGGGTTTTCTCATTATCCTCTAGGCGCGGGAATGCTTGAGGAAATCATTGCGGTAAGTACTAACTTTAGTCTAAGGCAGAAAGGTGGTGCATTACGGGATTTGTATCTACTGCTATTAGGTATTTTAATTTGGATGTCTTGTGCCTACATGGCTTGGAATTACGGCAGGGGCGGGCGGGATGTGGCACTTTTTGAAAATCTCATAAAAATTCTCAGCGGCATGATTATTATTAGTTTTTTATGGGTTGTACTTTCTGCTGCGACAAATGGTCAGATCGAATGGTCTTCAGTAGCAGCAGGCTATATTCCAAGATCTGTACCCTCTGATGCTGCGGGCCTAACTATTATCATGGCAGCTTTGGGTACTGCTGTAGGCATAAATATGACCTTTGTCTATGGTTATACATTACTTGACCGACAGTGGGGGCGGGAGCATCGACAATTAGCGCAGTTCGACATTGTGCTTGGCTTGGTGCTTCCCTACATTGTCATTACTAGTTTGATTTCTATTGCGGCCGCCGGTGCACTTCATGACACCGGTTTAGATATTGTGGGTAAACTTGAGCCAAGAAAAGTAGGAGAAATGTTTGTCAATGCTGGGCTTGGTGAAATTACCGGTAAACTAATATTCTTTTGTGGTGTGCTTGGCATGGTCATCGGCTCACTCGTGATGCACATGCTTTGCTGCGGTGCCGCTGCTGCTGCTATCTTTGGGTGGAGCCATGATTCACGTAACTACCGTTTAGCTCTATTGATACCAACGCCGGCTATTCTTGGCGTATTTGTCTGGTCAACCATGGGAGCATATGTAGTAATACCTGTTGCCGCAATATGCGGTGCCTTATTGCCAATAGCCTATGTGGGCTGGTTGATTCTTAATAACCGTAGCGATTATTTGCACGCGGATCGGCCGATAGGTGGCAAAGCGCTTTTTTACAATGTCTGTATGGGACTTTGTATTTTAGTGGTAATGGTGAGCTTAACTTACTCAACTGCTGTGAAATTAGGATTGGTATAGAGTAAAAATGGGATCGATTAAAGATGGAGAAAACTACGCACCTAGCTCAAAAGTAGAGCCGGTCATAGGCCGCGGTCAATTCCAGTATGCGGCGGCATTTCTTGATCATGGCCATATTATTGGTCAATGCAACGGGCTGAGCGATGCAGGCGCTACTTTAAAGTGGGTCTATGATCCTGATCCCGAGCGCGTCGCAAAGTTTTGTTTGAAATTCCCATCAGTTCGGATAGCGAAAAATTTCGATGAGATTCTATATGACCCATTAGTTCAGTTAGTTACCTCTGCTGCTGTTCCTAATCAGCGAGCCGCTATAGGTTGTCAGGTAATGAAGTCAGGTAAACATTACTTCACTGACAAATCTCCATTTACATCTCTAATACAATTAGAAGAAGTAAGACAGGTAATTTTATCGACGGGCCAAAAGTATATGGTCTATTATGCCGAGCGACTCCATCATGACGCTGCCTGGATTGCTGGGGATTTGATTGGCGAGGGAGCTATTGGTAACGTGCTCCAAGTAGTGAATCTTGCGCCCCATCGCTTAGCTTCAGAGACGCGCCCGAGCTGGTTTATGGACAAGTCTTGCTATGGGGGTATTTTGACTGATATTGGTTCACATCAAGTGGAGCAGTTTCTTTCCTATGCGAACTGCTCTGATGCAACTATAAATTTTGCCCGAGCAGCGAACTTATATCATCAAGAGTTCCCTGGCCTGCAGGATTTTGGTGAGTTCTCAATGACAGGCTCTAATGGCGCCTCATTTTATACTCGCGTTGACTGGTTTTCTCCTGAGGGCCTAAGGACATGGGGTGATGGTCGTACCTTTGTCCTCGGTACGGATGGCACCATTGAGATAAGGAAATATATTGATATCGCGCGCGCGGCACCAGCCTCAAAATTATTCATAGTAACCGCTAATGGTGAGCAGGAAATAGACTGCCTAGGCCACAGCGGATTCCCATTTTTCGGACAATTGATTCTTGATTGCGTCAATAGAACCGAATCCGCTATGACTCAGGCTCATGCACTTAAAGCAGCAGAGCTAAGCATGCGAGCCCAAGATTTGGCTGACGATCAACCGAGATAGAGTGGTAATCCCCCCATTAATAACCGAAGTTAAAAGTAGAGAGTTATGCAGCTAACGCCAACTTCTGTTTTGGTGTTATACCGCCAAGTGCCATATTCGGTCTTTTATGATTGTAAGTCCAGAGCCAACGAGTCGCATAGTCTTGAACCTCTTCGATTGCCGCGAAGAGATAATGGCTTAACCAATCGTATCTTACTGTGCGATTGTAGCGCTCAACATACGCGTTTTGTTGAGGGTTTCCAGGTTGGATGAACAGTAAATCGATACCCCGGTCTTCTGCCCAGCCCACCAGCAACTCACTAATGTATTCTGGCCCGTTGTCACATCGGATCCGCCGCGGCTTACCCCTCCACTCAATGACCTGATCCAAAGCGCGCTTAACGCGGATGGCGGGCAATGAGAAGTCAACTTCAATGGCGAGCCCTTCACGATTGAAATCATCAATAACGTTAAACAAGCGATAACGTCTGCCATCCGACAGCTGATCATGCATGAAATCCATTGACCAACAATCGTTGATGGCGATTGGCACCGATAGGGGTTCTGGCTTCTGCCGCACTAAGCGCTTCTTTGGCTTTATGCGAAGGTTAAGCTCCAGCTCACGGTAAATACGATAGACCCGCTTGTGATTCCACCCAAAGCCCTTCACATTGCGCAGATAGAGATAGCACAGGCCAAATCCCCAGTTGCGTTGATTGTGGGTAATCCGAATTAACCAGTCTGCGATGAGAGCATTTTCCTGACTCAGTTTTGGCTGATATCGGTAGCACGTTTCGCTGATTTGGAACGCTAGACACACCAGTTTTACGCTGACTTTGTGCTTCTCAGTCGCCACCTTAGCCATCTGTCGACGCTGAGATGGCTTTACCACTTTTTTGCCATAGCCTCCTGAATGATCTCAGCCTTGAGCCGCTCGTCGGCATACATCTTCTTCAGTCGCCTGTTTTCGTCCTCCAGCTCCTTGAGCCGCGTCATCATGGAGGCATCCATACCGCCGTATTTACTGCGCCATTTATAGAAGCTCGCGGAGCTCATGCCGTGCTCCCGGCACAGCTCTGGCACTGGCGTGCCAGCGTCGGCCTGCTTGAGTATGGTCATGATTTGACTGTCTGAGTATCTTGATTTCTTCATGTGGATCTCCTACGTTTAGGTTACGAGACAATTCCACTTTTAACCTCAATTATTTATTGGGGGGATTACCGGAGCGCATGATCAGGCTCGAGAATTTAACGCACCGCGTCAAAAAAGATTTCAACGAGGGGT
>MDTC01088575.1_pt1 | contig 14216 bp, 12 predicted proteins | sample 811181 | NCBI WGS metagenome assembly MDTC01 (sample SAMN05326644, study PRJNA326480) | marine metagenome | isolation source: seawater | place: Pacific Ocean: North | collected 2011 | reverse complement strand
ATCTAAGCCCAAATCACTGTTGAGAATCTCTCTGCCCCTAAAACGGACGTTAATTTTAGTCTTATTTCCACTGAGAATAAAGCTTTTAATCTTTTTTAATTTAATATTGTAATCGCCTGTATCAGTTGATGGTCTGAACTTAATCTCTTTTAGAGAGGTTTTTTTTACCTTTGATTTAGAGTTTGAGATATTTTTCTTCTTATCAAAAATATATTTTCCATAATCCAAAAGCTTACATACAATTGGATCTGAATCGTTGGGAGATACTTGAACTAAATCTAAATTATCTTTATTTGCTTTATCAAGAGCTTTTTCAATCTGCATGATCCCTTGCTTTTTTCCATTCGCATCAATAAGCATAACTTCAGTGGCTTTTATCTGATTATTAATAGGAATAGATTGTTTCTTTTGACGAGCTATGAGAATTTACCTAGATATAAAAGTGGTTCTAAAGGCATAGGCTAATAACATAGGCTTATGTTTGAGGTTTTGATTAACTTATGCATATTTTTTGGTGATTTTAAACTAAATATCTCAATAGACAAAGACTTTTAGTGAAATAACTAAGGCTGCAATATAAAACTCTTCCATTTATCCTCAGCAAATTTAAAAACCTTTCTTTTATTCAATCTAAACTCATTTGACTCCCAGAATTCAAAATAATAAGGTGTGAAGCTAAAGCCTCCCCAATAATCTGGTCTTTTCATTAAATTTTCAGAAGAGAGAGTCATTTTAAAATTATCTTTAATCTTCTCATAAGAGCTAATTTCTTTTGACTGTTTTGATGAAATGGCCAACGCATTTTTTGGCTTACTTCTTTTAGAAAAATGACGATCAGAAATTTTTGAATTAGTTTTACTTATTTTGGCCTTCATCCTAATTTGGGTATTGATCTTTTCCCAAAAAAATAAACATGAAATATTACAATTCTGAAAAAATTGATCAGCTTTGGGGCTTTCATAATTTGAAAAAAATATCCATTCATCATTTATTACATATTTAAGATTTACAAATCTTGAATCGGGTGAATTCACTTTGTTATCAAAAGAACTTATTGCAATTGCCTCAATATGCTTTTGTTTTTTGATAACAGCTTTTTTATATAAATCTTCAAATATTGAATAAGGTTCAGAATTATTTAGATCAATGAGTTCTATCATTTGTCTGTATTAAAAATGTCTCTGGAAAAAATTTTATTTAAATACTTTTCTGGTATTTCATCAACCCTATTAGATAAAACTACATCACATCGTTCAAAGAATTTATTTTGATTTTTTAAAACTTCATATTTATCCATATAAATTGAACTATCAATTAAGGGTTCATAAATTAATATCTCTTCACAAAAATCATCAAGGATTTTTATAATATCTAAGATAGCCGACTCTCTAAAATTCGAGGAGCCTTTTTTCATAATTATTCTGTGAACTCCGACAGTCTTATATCCTATTGCAGATATTTCTGTTGCTAAAAAATTTTTTCTATCTTCGTTTGATTTAATAATCGACGAAATAAGATTGTTTGGTGAATTTTTTAGATCACTCGCTAGCTGTTTTGTATCTTTTGGTAAGCAGTATCCGCCATATCCAAATGAAGGATTATTATAGTGTTTTCCTATTCTTTCATCATCTGATAATCCATCAATTATATTTTTTGCAATCAAAGAATTTTGCATTGAAAAGCTATCGAGCTCATTAAAGAATGCCACCCTCATTGCTAAGTAAGCATTAGAGAATAATTTTACAGCCTCAGCTTCCTTTGAGCTCATAATTCTTGTGGTTACATTAAGCTCAGGTTTTTTAGTTGAAAGTAAAACATCAAATAAAATTTGATGTTTATCAAAGTTTTTATCGCCTCCTAATATGATTCTAGAGGGCGCTTTACAGTCAGAAACTGCAGAACCTTCTCTTAAAAATTCTGGTGAAAAGACTATATCAAGGTCTTTAAATATATCATTCTGTTTTTCAGTGAACCCAATTGGAACTGTTGATTTAATAACAACAATTGAGTTTGGTTTACTCCTTGATATTGCATCTAAGACATCTTCAAGTGACGATGTATCAAAAAAACCTTTTTGTTCATCAAAATTTGTTGGAACACAAACAAAAATTAATTGGGTATTTTTTAAAGCATCGCTAATTGATGTTGTTGCAAAAATTTGAGGATTATTATTTTTAAATTCTTTTAAAAACTCATTATCATCTAATGGAGATTGTCCTTGATTAAGCTTTTTTACTTTTTTTTCATCGATATCATGAACACTAACATGATATTTTGATGACAGGGAGATAGCTAAAGCAAGGCCAACATATCCTGACCCTATGATAGTAATGTTCTCTATCTTCATTATTTATTTCTCCATTTCATGGTGAACAAGGCAATCTTCAAATCTATCAATGAGATGATCTCTATTAAATTCCTTTTTGGCAAATGATGAAGCATTTTTACCCATATCCTTTAGCTTATCAATTGGCATTTTAGATAAATCTATAATTTTTGTTGCAAATTCATCTAAATTATCAGAGTCACCTGTTACACCAGCATTAATGTCATCAACTATTTTATTTACTTCTCCTTTTGCAAGGCTAATTATTGGTTTACCAGCTGTACAATATGTCTGAAATTTTCCTGGAATTGTGACTTCAAAAATTGGATTATTTTTTAATGCTATTAGCAAAGCATCTGAACTTTCAAGGATTGCTGGCATTTTGCTAATGTCAAAATTTCCATATGTGTAAATAGTATCCTCTAAGCTATTTTCTAGAATCTCATTTTCTATCCAAGACTTCATTCTTCCATCTCCAACAATATGCCATTTAAGGTTATTAATATGTTTACATTTCTTAGCAACTTTTATTAACGAGCTGAAATCTTGGGCTTCGCCTAGATTTCCTGTGAAAACAATATTAAAGAAATCATTATTTAGGGGTATTACTGACCTCCCTGCTTTATCGTCATTAAATAACTCCTCAGCCCATCCTGGAAAAAAGATTACCTTGCTTGAAAGTTTAAAATCATTTTTAATCTTTTTTACAGCTCCATTAGAAGGAACGAGAATCATAGCTGAGCGTCTATATACGAAATTAACCATATTATGAACAAGCCTGAGAAGTGCCTTTGATTTAAACCCAACTGCAGTTAATGTATCTGGCCAGAGATCAAGAACCCATAAAAAAACTGGGATGTTTTTAAGCTTTGAAATGATGATTGCAGGAATTGCAACTGAGATTGGAGAAACTGCAAAAACAATTATGCGATCAAATTTTTTTTTTCGAATCATAAATGTACCAAATATGGATAAAGAAAATAAAAAACTCAAATAGTTTAAAAACAATTGTATTCTCGAAGACCCTCTTGGGATAATTGGAACCCTCAATATTTCTGCGCTTCTATATTTTTTAAAATCTTTGGGGTTTTTTTTAAATTTTGGATAAATATATCCTTTAGGATAATTAGGCTTACCTGTAAGAATCGTTAGCTCATGACTTCTATCTATTAACCCATCTACAAAGTCATTTATTTTAAAATTTTCTGGCCAAAAATGATGAGTTATTACCAGAACTCTCATAGATTAGTATTTTTTCCAGATCACTCTATTTACATAGTCTGTATAACTATGAATAATTCTGCATATCTTTTCAGATACATTATCAACATCATAATCTGAAACTTCGCACAGCGTTCTTTTTGATCCTTCGTCTTGTTTCTCAAGAATTAAAATTGATTGAAAAATTCTTTCAAGATTCATTCCAGTCATTATTACAGAAGCTTCTTCCATTGCCTCTGGTCTTTCATGAGCCTCTCTGATATTCAAAGCTGGAAAATTAAGGATTGATGACTCCTCTGAAATTGTTCCACTGTCTGATAATGTAACCTTTGCATTTAATTGAAGATTATTATAATCACTGAAACTCATTGGTTTTGAGAAGTTTATTCTCTTATCAAATTTCTTGTTCAAAGAGTCTAATCTTGCTTTTGTTCTTGGGTGGGTGGATACAATAATTGGGAGTTCAAATTTCTGTGCTAAACCCTCTAAAACTTCTTGAAAACTTAAAAAATTCCTCTCACTATCAATATTTTCTTCTCTATGAGCGCTCACTAAGAAGAAATTACCTTTTTTGAGCCCATATTCGTTTAGAATCTTTGAATTAAATATTTTTTTAGAATTCTTATTCAAAATCTCTTTCATTGGGCTTCCAGTCTTAATTATTAAATCTTTTGGGAGCCCCTCTCTGAGAAGATAATCTCGAGCAATTGAACTGTAAGGTAAGTTAATATCTGCAATATGATCAACAAGTCTTCTATTTATTTCCTCAGGAACTCTCATGTCAAAACATCTATTACCTGCTTCCATATGAAAAGTTGGTATTCTTTTTCTTTTAGCAGCCAGAAGAGATACACAGCTATTTGTATCACCTAAAACTAAAACAGCATCTTGTGGATTTTCTTCAAGCAAGTCATCCATTTTAGTTAGAATAGCTCCAATAGTTTTTAAGGGACTGTCAGCAGCGCATTCTAAGAAATAATCAGGTTTTCTTATTTCAAGATCATCAAAGAAGATTTCATTTAATTCAAAATCATAATTCTGGCCTGTATGAACAATTGTATGCTCACAAGTTTCATCAAGTTTTTTTATAACTTCTGATAGTCTAATTATTTCAGGTCTTGTGCCAACCACAGTCATTACCTTAAGTTTTTTCATGTTCTATACCTCATGTGAAAATGTATCTGGCTTTTTCTCATCAAATATCTCATTTGCCCACAATAATACTATCATCTCACTTTCACCAACATTTGTTATATCGTGAGCCCACCCAGGAATACTTTCAACAACTTGAAGTTTTTTATGATTTGTATAAATCTCGAATTTCTCATTATTATCAAGAGATCTAAACTTGAACCTAGCTTCTCCCTTAATGACTAAAAACTTTTCAAGTTTTGTATTATGAAAATGCTCTCCTCTTGTTACTCCTGGATTTGACGTTAGAAAAGAAACTTGGCCAAAAAGTTTTGATTTTAAGAATTCTACAAAAATGCCTCTATCGTCTTGGTGGCTTATCAAATCATAAGAAAATTCTTCTTTGGGTAAATAAGTTACAAACGTTGCATACAAAGCCTTTATAAAAGGGTCCTCCATATCAGCTATGTATAATTTAGTTCTATTTTCTTTAAAAGAAGTAATAATTTCTGCAATTTCACCAAGAGTTTTTTGATGAACTGAATTTATGTTCATGAAAACCTCATTTTTAGGGAAATTAATTGCTTGAATTATTTGATCAATTAGGTCGTCGATATAAATTAAATTAAGAATATTAGATTTTTCATTAATTTTTATTGGTAGGTTGTTTGCAATGTTATGGCTAAATGTTGCAACAACAGAATTATAATTAGGCCTACACCATTTTCCAAAAACCCCTGGAAACCGAAAAATACTAACAGAATTTTTTGAACTTTTATTTAGCTCCAACAATTCATCTTCAGCTGCCAATTTACTTTTACCATATGGATTATCTTGTTCAACTTGAGTTGAGGAAGAAAATATAATGTGAGTTTTCGTATCTTTTTCTTTGCAGAATTTGCATAACTTTTTTGTTAGCATGTGATTTGCTTCATCGAAAGCTTCTATGCTTTTTGGCCTGTTTTCTCCTGCAAGATGAATAATAGTCTCTGCTTCTAATACTGCTTTAAATAAATCATCTTCGGAATTCTCACGATTAAAATCAATAATATTAAATTTTTTGATTTTTTCTAACCGGACCTTAAGGTTTTTACCAATGAACCCATTGCTGCCTGTGATGAGAATATTCATTTATTCTTCAAAGGTTGCGCTTAGGTCGCCCTTGCTGATTTGCAAGATTGTATCTAATTTCAGAAGCAACTCCTTCATATCATTTTTGTCGAGTCTCGTTGTATTATCGGAACTATATTCATCATGATCTTTAATGTCAGTATTTCCTTGATCAAGATACTTTTCATAGTTTAAATCTCTCAAATCAGGTGGCACGCAATAGTAATCCTCTAAATCCTTTGCATTGGACATCTCCTCTTTGCTCAATAAAACTTCATATCTCTTTTCTCCATGCCTAATTCCAATATTTTTAATCTCATGATTTGGTTTATTCATAATCTCCTTAAGTGCTTCAGCTAATATTTCTATGGTCGCTGCAGGAGATTTTTGAACAAATATTTCACCGGGTTTACCATTACAAAAGGCAAATAAAACTAGATTTACAGCATCATCTAGGGTCATCATAAATCTTGTCATTTTGGGATCAGTTACGGTTATTGGTTTACCCTCTAATATTTGTTTTGTAAACAAAGGAATCACAGATCCTCTCGATGCCATCACATTTCCATATCTTGTTCCACATATAATTGTTTTCTCACTATTTCTTGATTTAGCGACTACTACTTTTTCCATCAATGCTTTAGAAATACCCATAGCATTAATAGGATAAACTGCTTTATCAGTGCTAAGACAAACTACTCTTTCCACTTCATTTTCGATAGCGGCCTGTAATACATTTTCAGTTCCAAGAATATTAGTTTTTACTGCCTCAAGAGGGTGAAATTCACAACTTGGAACTTGCTTTAAGGCAGCCGAATGAAAAATATAATCAACTCCAATAATTGAATTCTGAATTGAGGCTGAATCCCTAACATCGCCTAAATAAAACTTAAGCTTATTATTTTTGTATTTATTTCTCATGTCATCTTGTTTTTTTTCATCCCTACTTAAGATCCTAATTTCTTCAATATCTGTATCAAGGAATCTTTTTGCAACTGCATTGCCAAAGGATCCTGTGCCCCCGGTGATTAAAAGAGTCTTATTTTTAAAAATATTAGAATTATCCATAAGATTTGCGGCTAGTTTGAGGAGAAATATATCACTTTTTCTAAATTATTTCCTCAATGGTACTTCTTAAAAGGGGTAAAGACTCACTCTCAGAAAAGTTAAGATTTGCAAAACTTACAGCGTTTGTAGCAAGCTTTTTTATTAAGTTTTCATCAGAAATTAGAGACTTTATACTATTGTCCAGCCCCTCCTGATCTCTAGGCTCAACTAGCAAACAATTTTTATTATGAGTAAGAATGTCTGGAATAACTCCAACTTTCGTTGTGATAATAGCATTTCCAGAAGCCATGCCTTCAATAACTGAATTTGGGAATCCTTCAATCCAAGAAGGTAAGACAAATATGTCTGATTTAGTTAAAAAATTTATAATTTCCTCATGTGTTCTCCAACCAAGGAGAGAAATATATTTTTCTAAAGAATATTTTTTTATAAAAACCTCTGCTTCATCAAATGCATTTCCATCTCCAATCATTGAAAGATGCAGATTGTTTTTTTTGTTTTGACTCAATACTCTTATTGACTCTAATAGTTCAAATACGCCCTTTGATTCTTCAAGCCAGCCAACAAAAATAAGTTCTTTTCTTTTTGATTCTTGATTGAAGCGTCTGCTCTTTCCTACTTGAATAAGTTCTTTAGTTGCTGACCAGTTCTGAATTATTCTCGTTTTTTCTTTAGGTATGCCAATTCCATTAATCGCAAATTGTTCCCAAGATTGCCCCTGACACAAAAAAATGTCTGTTTTTTTAAAACCTTTACTTATGAAAGCCGAAAAAAGTTTATTACTTTTAAATTGCTTCATAAGGTTTCCTGCTCTTGGAAAGATTAAAGTTTTACAATCAAAATTCTTACAAAAAACTATCATGAGTGATTTTTCAATTGCGCTTAATCCATCCGAACAAAATATAAGTGCTACATTTGGTCTGTCTGATATCAAAATTTTCAAAAATCTTATAAATCTTTTAATAGCATAAATTAGTCTTATTAGAATGTTTGGAGCAGGATTTGATATCTGCGATGTATCAAGTTTTATAAGATCTAGGTCATCAAAAATTGATGATTTTTCAATTATTTGGCAAGACCGCACTATTCCACCAAAAATATTTTTATCAGTGTTTGGAAATCCTCCGATAATTAATAACTTAATGTCACTCATATTTTTAGGTTATTACCGATCAATTTTCTTAAGGTATTGCTCCAAGGAGTAAATTTGAAATTTCCTAATAAAGTTATCAACTTACTATTGTCACCATAATGTACTGGCATATCCTTTGCTCTGATAAGATTTTTATCAATTGTTATCTTTATATTTTTATCAGAGTTAATAACTAAAAAATCTAAAATTTCATTGATCTTTCTTGGCTTTCCCGAACAAATATTAATTATCTCTCCGTTTGCATCGTCGCAATTTAGAAGTTCCCAAAAAATACTACATACATCATCAACGTCTATGTAATCTCTTTGTGAATTTATATTTCCAACAAGTATTTCTCCACAAGACTTTATTGAATGAATTTGGTCCATAAAACTCCCGACTGCAAGAAATGTTGGCATTTTTGGACCTATAATATTAAATGGCCTTACTATTACTACAAAGTTCTCTTCACTCCTCCAATTAAGGCTAAGTTGAGTTTGTCGTAATTTCATATTTCCATATGTATTGAATGGCTCTGGTTTTAAACTCTCCTTTATTGGCAAGTCTTTGAGATTTATTTCTCCATATTCAGATGCAGAACCAACTATTAACACTCTTGTTGTGTTTGCCAAGTCACACTTATCTATTGCTTCCAAAATATTTTTGGCAAAATCTGCATTAACTTTTTTACTCTCAGCTTCGTCATTAGAGACTGATCCTGCAAGATGAAATAAATAATCAGGCTTTATGTCTGATAAACATTTCTTAATTTTCTCTTTATCTTCTAAAGAGCCTAAATGAAAAAAATTGGCATTTTCTGTCTTTACTCTTCCAAGGCTATAAACTTTACAACCAGTTGAATTTAGCTTGCTTACGAGATGTTTTCCTAGAAAACCATTCGCTCCTGTCAAAAGCGCCTTCATTATGTTTTTGGTAAAAACTTTTCTTTGTTTTTAGCAAAGATTTTTGTTGCAATGCTGTAATCATCAATCCTTCCAATATCCAGCCACATACAATCATCATAATGACATAGTATTTCATCACCATTATTTTTCAATTTCATCATTAAATCAGGGATATCAAGATATTCTGTATTTTTTAAAAAGTCTTCAACTTTATTTTTTTTGAAAACATTAATTCCCATACTAACTTTGTAATCAAGTGAAGGTTTTTCTTTGTAATTAATCAGTTTATTTTTTGAATCTACCTCTAGCACTCCAAAGTCAATATCAACAGTCCTTTTAAAAGTTGCTATAGTGGCTGATGCGTCAGATTGAAGATGGGCATTAAACAAGTTGCCAAAATCAATTGTTGTTAAGAGATCGCCGTTAAGAACAATGAAGTTTTCCTCTAATTGATTGAATATAAGATTTAAGGGACCAGCGGTTCCCAGTGGCTTCTCTTCGAGCGAATAAGTTATTGGTATACTAAAATCTGATCCATCACCAAAATGAGCTTCTATCATATGGTGAAGGTATCCAACTGCCATTACTATTGATGATGCTCCAGCACTCTTAAGCTGTTTGACAATAATCTCTAAAATAGGTATTTCACCAATAGGCATAAGTGGTTTTGGTAAGTTAGCAGTATGCGGTAAAAGTCTTGTACCTTTTCCCCCAGCTAAAATAATGGCTTGCATTTCAGATTGTGTATAAGCTTGTTTTAAAAAGATCAATATTATTTTGGATAAATTCTATTGTTTCTGAAAGGCCATCTTCAAGCGATATCTCTGGTTGCCATCCAATGAGATTTTTAGCTTTTTCGTTATTGCTAATAAGATGAAAAACCTCGCTATTTTTGGGTCTTACTCGTGATTCTTCGCAATTTATATCTTTTTCAATACCTGTTAACTTCATAATCAAGTTTGCAATTTCTTCAATAGTAATTCCTTTCCCATAACCAAGGTTAATGACCTCTCCGATTATCTCAGAATTATTTGCGGCACAAATAAACCCTCTGGCAGTATCATCTACATAAGTAAAGTCTCTGACAGGTGATAAGCCTCCAAGTATAACTTTATCTTTTGTTAACAACTGAGAAATTATGGTTGGTATAACTGCTCTAGCAGATTGTCCTGGGCCATAAGTATTGAAAGGTCTTACAGTTATTACAGGAGTTTCAAATGAATTGTAGTAACTCTCTGCTAACATATCTGCTGAGATCTTGGTTGCTGAATATGGAGATTGTCCTTGCATTGGATGAGACTCATCAATTGGTGAATAGATTGCTGTACCATATGTCTCCGAAGTAGATGTATTAATAATAAGTTCTATATTATTTTTTCTTACTGCCTCCAAAACATTTACAGTTCCTTGAATATTTGTCTTGACATAACTTAATGGAGCTTCGTAGGAATAAGGAATGCCTATTAATGCTGCAAGATGAAATACAACATCATGATTTTTAGTATTTAGATCCATAAAGCTTGAGTCCTCAATATTACCTTTGACAACTCTCAAAGAGTCTTTTTTTTCTTGATCAAGAAATTCTAAATTACACCAATCGCTTCTTGAGTTGTAATGCAACATTGCAGTCACATTTGCACCATGGTCAAGCAGTTTTGAGCATAAGTGGCTTCCAATAAAGCCACCGGCGCCAGTCACAAATACTTTTTTATTTTTTAAATTCATTTTGTCATAAAACTTTTTTCCATTTTAAGGCAATCGCCAACAATATTCATAATTTTCTAACTATCAAAAGAATAGCAATCAGAAACAATTAATCCATTATTTGAATTAAGAGTATGTGCACCCTTGGCTTTCTTTAATAGTTTTGGTGAAAATTCAAAAACCTTTTCTTCTGAATATTCATGCTCATTTATTTTGATTATCTTTGAAACACCAAAGCTCTCTCCATAATTATCCCAGCCTTGGACCTGAAAAACCCTGTAAAGTTCTTTATTTTCAAAAATCATGCCCCCATTACGCGCACATTTTGGATCAAATATAACGGGATTCATTGGATGAGGTTTCCAATCATTGCCTTTAAGATTATTTGAGTAAAATAAATGAAGCTCTGAGCAAAACTCACCTGATTTTGAGCTATCTACATTTGAAAGCATCCACCACTTACCATCGAGTCTAAATATATTTGTGTCAACTGCATGGATATCTTGTATTAATATTTTCTCTAGCTCCCAATCAAGTGGAAAATTATTGCACTTATATAATCTAATATCTTTTGCTGCAGAAGACTCAGGACACATATAAATCTCATCATTGTGTTGAAAAATATTTGGGTATGAAAGATGAAAATCCTCATCAATAGCAGTTCCAAGAAATTTAGTCTCTTCAGCGTTTATTTCTAATGCGGAAATATGCCCTTTATTGGACAAAAAATTAAAATGCTCAACAAAGCAGTAATCTTGCCCTCTAAAGCGAAATAAAAATGGATCGGCAAAATAAGTATTTTTTGGGTTATCTACTTTTTTAAATGAGCTATTCCAAACGTCTTCCCAATCCTTAGAAAATTGATAACCAATGCTCCAAACAACTTTCTTTTTTTTCACTTTCCGAATAAATTTCTTAAAAAGATGAGCACTTGTTTTTAGGATATATTGAGTCTGTTCTGAAACATTTGGAATCGTTATGAAATGATTTTTAGAAATAGATTTATCAATATTTTTTGGTATTTTATTTTTAAAAATATCTTCCAATAGCTTATGAATAAATATATTTGATTTTTTATAAAGCTTGATGATATTGAGAGTAAAGAAAAAGTTTGTTGGAATTGATCCTTTAAATAATATTTTGCATTCCTTATTGAGCTTTTCGAAATTTGATTGAATAAAAAAATTGGTAGTCTTCTCTTTGTAAAGAACTTCCCAAAATCCTGGAGGGCCTTTTTTATGATCATCTATATTTCCATATTGCAGTGAGATTACACCATGAGGTGAAACCTCTAATAGCTCACCTTTAATAGAAAAAGCACCAAAATTTACAAATAAATCAAGATTTTCTTTTCTAATCTCATCTAAGTCTTTTTCGGAATATTCCCTAGTTAAGTCTTCAGCTGAAATAGATGAGTTGACATTTATTTTTTTGATATTAATTTTTTCAATATTATGATTTTTAAAAAAATCAGATGTTTGAATATATCTCCTAACAAAATACTTTTCAAAGAATAATATTGTTTGAAAAAAATATTTATTAATAAGTTTGGAAGGTTTTGAACTCTGATGCTTGTAGCTATTTTGAATTATTAAGCATTCAATCTTGTAAGACTTTGAATCAAAAGATTTTTCAATAAAATCTTTAACTCTCCAATCTTGTAACCCTTGGTCTAAAATTAAACCTATTCTCGCTTTACTCATCTCTTAAATCATATTTTATGCTCTAGGAAATAGTTCTTCATATTTCCTCAACATTTCATCAAAATTAAAATTATTGTAAGCATAATTTCGAGCATTGTTGATAATGCTTTTCCTTGTATTTAAATCCATTTTATTTAGCGCCTCTAAAGAAAAGCAAATAGACTCAGGGGAAGTTGGGTCACATAACAATCCTCTCTCATTATCTCCGATGATCATTGGGTGATCACAAACAGATGAAGCAATTACAAAACATCCTGATAGCATTGCCTCACATAGCACTAGCGGAAGGCCCTCATAAAAACTTGGTATAACTAGAACATCGCTTTTATTGTAATAGTCATAAATGTTCTCAACTGATGGAATCCAGCTCCATTTATTTTTTACCACTTGATTATTTTCCAGAAAAAGATCCATACTTCTTTGCATTTCTATTGATCTGAAATCTTTCGTAGATCTTTTATCAATATCTCTTCTTCCGATCCAGGTAATTTTTGGAAGCCATCCATTCCTAGATTCAAATATCGAAAGTGCTTTCATAAAGTTTAATCCATTCTTTGCATAAACTTGTCTACCAACTATCAATATGTGCTGTATACCTTTTGATAGATTTAATTCATTTTTTCCATAGCTAATTTCATTAACATTAAATCCATTCCAAATAACTTTTGTTTTATTTTTTCTCCCTGGTGTTCTTTTGATTAATTTAGCCTCATGAAAACTATTTACTACTAAAAAATTTGAAATCAGAGTTGCGATATAAAAAAGGAATCTTTTGTGAAATGGGACTGGTGCATTTGAGGAACTTTCCTCACAAACAATTAAGCATGATCTTAAAAGCCCAAATTTAGCAAAAGCTGCATAAATGCTTGGTGCATGAAGAGAGCTAATTATGATGTCAAAGTTTGATTCTTTTATGAGTTTTCTTAATCCAAAAAGAACTCCAAAAGAAAAGCCTTTTGCCTTTCTTTCAAAAATATTTATTTTAATCCCTGCCTGCTTAATTTCAGATTCATAAAAAGGATAGTTTGAATCATAAATAAAGAACTCTACTTCATAACCTTTTTTCTTTAATCCTTTTGCTAACTTAACTTTAAGTTTTTGAGCGCCTCCACTTCCAAGGGTATCAATTACAATTAATATTTTCATATCCCTTTATTTGGACTTATTTTCAAATTATTTACTAAATAATTGCCAACAATATATGCCATCATAATCCAAACAATTTTCTCACTTATTGATTGAGTGAGCATAAAGTATCCTAATAAAGGGCTAGCTAGAAGTGCTGGTAATAAGATCCCAGTATTTTTATAAGTTATATAGCTTGCCTTGAAAATACGGAAAAGAAATAAAAAGAAAAAAATTAATCCTGGAATACCTGCATAAATTAAAATTTGAAGTATTATGTTATGAGGCGTTTCTCCTCCATAACCAAAATATTGAAATGTAACTAAATCGGTTCCTGACAAGCCGTAACCAAAAAGAAAATTCTCACTTATCATTATTGCATACGCCACCCAAAGAACTTCCCTACCTCCAAAATTTCCATCTCCAATAAGAGAGAATCTACTTACCAATGATGACGATTGCAAGGCTATATAAATAATAGGGAGCAAAATAATAATGCTAAGAAAAATACCACTTGCAAAACTGTAAAGCTTATTCTCTGATGTGATTGTTTTTAGAATAAGCCAAATAAATGGAGCCGCTATTAAAGCTAAAATACCAGTTCTAGATGCAGTTGATAACAAGGCAATGAATAATATAAATATTAGTGGGAAGATTAAATATCTAAATTTTGTAATTTTGAGTGGATTAAAAATTATATGCACTCCTAAAACTATTATCGCTATTGCTAGCTTGATAGCTAAGTCATTTGAATTGGCTCCAAATACAACAGTTCTCACAACATCATCTTT
>MDTC01250114.1_pt1 | contig 14217 bp, 15 predicted proteins | sample 811181 | NCBI WGS metagenome assembly MDTC01 (sample SAMN05326644, study PRJNA326480) | marine metagenome | isolation source: seawater | place: Pacific Ocean: North | collected 2011 | reverse complement strand
TGGTGGATCTTTCGAATTAGCAACGATGATAGCTCAAAAAACTCCAGAGGATTTAAACAGAATTTTTTATACTATTTGTGGTTCTACTGCAGTGGAGACAGCAATTAAAATTGCAGTAGCTTACTTTAGATCAATCGGTCAAACTAATAGATTTAAGTTTGTTGGAAGAGAGCGTGGTTATCATGGCATGAACATCGGAGCATTGACTGTGGGCGGTATACCAAATAATTCGAAAGAATTTAAAGATATTTTAATGCCAGGTGTAGAACATATGAGGCACACTTTTTTACCTGAACATAAGTTTGTAAAAGGTCAACCTGATACAGGATCTGAGCTAGCAGATGATTTAGAAGTTATTGCTAAGAAATTTGGCGGTGGAAATATAGCCGCATGTATCGTTGAACCAATTGCAGGTTCTACTGGTACTTTAATTCCTCCTAAAAAATATTTACAAAAGTTGAGAAAAATATGTGATAATCACGGCATACTTCTTATTTTTGATGAGGTTGTTACTGGGTGGGGAAGGACAGGGTCAGCATTTGCAGCTCAAGAATTTGGTGTTACACCCGACATTATAACAATGGCTAAAGCTACAACAAATGGGATCGTACCTATGGGAGTGGTAGCAGTAAGAGAAAAAATTTATCAGTCAGTTATAGATGCTTCACCAGATGGAGCAGTCGAATTATTTCATGGATATACATATTCTGGAATTCCTGTGGCTGTATCAGCAGCCATTGCTGTTCAAAAAATATTTGAAAAAGAAGATATTTTTAATAGAGTAAAACAAATCTCAAAGTACTTTGAGGATGGATTACACTCTCTAAAAGACCTTAATTGTATTGAAAGTATTCGTAATTATGGATTGTTAGGTGGCATTGACATTAAAATGAGAGATAAACCAGGCAAAGCAGGATTTAATGTTTATAAGAAATGTTATGATGCAGGAGTGAACATAAAACCAACTGGAGATGCGCTTATTATTGCACCTCCATTTGTTTGTGAAAAGAGAGATATAGACGAGATTATTGACAAAATTCGTCTAGGAATTTCAAACCACATTAATTCATAAGTTTATAAGAATTACTCATTTTGGGTCGAATCACTATTTTTTAACCATTTTGATCAAAAAAGTTATTTTTTTAAATTAGTTATATGATTAAATGTTTGTATGAGTTCACAATACAAATTCGAAAATCACGCTGAAGAGATAAGACAGCAAAGTAAGGTTAAATTGACCGACTTATTATCAAGAATAAACGAGGAAAAAAAGTTAGAGAGAAACAGAAACCTTGCACTAAGTGTTGCGGCAGTTTCAGCAGTTACTGTCTTTGCAATCATTTTAACACTTTAAAAAATCAAGTAATTACAGCAATATTTCTAATAACTAAATTAATGATTTAGTTAATTAAATATATTATAAAAACAACCATCGGCGAGGTAGCTCAGTTGGTTAGAGCACAGGACTCATAAGCCTGGGGTCGGCGGTTCGAATCCGCCCCTCGCTACCATATTTATGAAACAACAATCAAAAAAAAAATCTGTTTGGAGCACATTCAGAAACGCTTACTTAAGACCATACAATCTTAAAAAATTTTGGAGAAAATTGGATAAAAAAAATCTCCCTGAAGAATTAAAAAAAGTTTTTGATTTGTTTGTAGAATCAAACAGTTACAATTGGAGTTCTAAATTTTGGAGACGACTAGCTATAAATCATCTTAAAGTGATTTCTCAAAAAAATTTTGATTCGAGTTTAGATGTTTTGAGTAGAGAATATTTCACATATATAAATTTGAGAAATGATATGATTGATGAAGCATGTCAAACAATAGAAAATAAAAATATTGATCTTAAGATCAATTTATTTAAAAAACAAAATAATTTTTCATATGAAGATTCATTAAAACACAACATAATTCTTTATCTCTTATATGAAAACATTAAAGATAGAGACGTGTATAAGAATATAAATAAACTTGAACAAATTAATAAAAGATTACAATATGATAAACCATCATTAAATGTTAATGGTACGAATGTATCCCAAGATGATTTAAATTCTCTTTTTGAGTTTGAAAAGATTAAGATTATTCTAAAAAAAATAACAAATAAAAGTGGAAATATTTTAGAGATTGGCGCTGGTTCAGGAAGAACAACGCAAACGATGCTGTCACTAAGTTCTGAAATAAATAAATACGTAATTGCAGATATACCTCCTGCAATAAATCACTCTTTCAAGAATATTAAAAATATTTTCATAAATAAAAAAATAATAACTGCTTATGAAGCTAAAAATACAGAAGAATTAACAAATATACTAAATAATTTTGATATAATTTTTATATTTCCACATCAATTAGAAATGATTAATAAAAAAATGTTTGATATTTCTATTGCAATTGATTGTTTACATGAAATGGAAGAAAGAATTGTAAAAAAATATATTGAAAATTTTGAAAAATTATCTCACAGCATGTATTTTAAAGTATGGGAAAATGCAGGTTTGCCAAACTCTTTTTATAAATCATATTCGGCACTAAGTAGAAAAGATTATTTCATTAAAAATGAATGGGAAGAAATTTTAAAAGAAAAATGTGTTTTTCCATCAAATTATTATCAATTAGGCTATAAGTTTTAAATTTAATCAGACTTTTTTAATTATACTAATCAAGGTATTACAAATTTTATTTATTTCAGTTTTGCTTATCTCAGGGTATAGGGGAAGACAAAAGATGTACTTAGTAAACTTTTCAGAATATTTTAACTCATTCTTATTCTTAATAAAATTTGAGTAAGCCTTCATCTTATGTATTGGATGAGGATAAACAGTTCTAGTCTGAATATTTCTTTTCACTAACATCCTTTTTATTTTCTGAGCTTTTGGATGATAAACTGTAAATAAATGATAAACATGATCACAATTTAAATTTTTTCTTGGTAAAACTAAATTAGTATTTGCTAATTTTTTTAAATAGAAATTTGCTAACATTTTTCTTTTTTTTATAAAATTATTAACTTTATCAAGCTTAAAACTTAAAATAGTTGATTGCACTTCATCTAGACGAGAGTTGTAACCATTTTCATTTGCGTAGTATTCATTTTTAAATTTATTTTTTGAAAAAGTCTCAATTCCATAAAATCTTAGCCTTTTTATCTTTTTATAAGCTTCAAAACTTTTAGTAAAAATGAATCCACCATCACCATAAGCCCCCAGTATTTTTGTTGGATAAAATGAGAAACATCCAAACTTTCCAATAGTGCCTGCAAATTTATTTTTGTATTTAGCGCCTTGAGCTTGAGCGCAATCCTCAATGATTAATATTTTTTTCTTATTTGCTATTTTAATAATCTCGTCCATATCACACATTTGGCCATATAGATGAACAGGTATAATTGCTCTAGTTTTTGAATTTATTGCTTTTTCTATTTTTTTAACATCTATCAAATAGTCATTTCCAACATCAACTAATTTTGGAGTACCCCCAGCATTAATTATTGCTGATATCGTTGGAATTGCAGTATTAGCAGCAGTAATCACTTCATCACCCTTCTTAAGATTTAATGTTTTAAGAGAAATTAGCAATGCATCAGTTCCACTACCAACAGCTATTCCAAATTTCCCTTTATATTTCGTAATAAATTTTTTTTCAAAATTTTCTAATTCTTTTCCAAAAAAGATACTTCCAGAATTTAATGTTCTAGTTATTTTAGATAAGATCGGTTTTTTATATCTATTAAATTCTCTATTATAAGACCAAAATTTAATCATTAATAATTTTCCTTAATTTATTAATGTTCATTGAAACATTGATTGAGGCTTTACGTCCAAATATTTTTCTAGCTGAAATCTTTTTTATTTTAGGGTTATATTTTTTTACAAAATTATAAACAGATTGGGACTTTCCCCCTAAATTTATAATACCCTTTTGATCTAACAAATTGAATATTTTTGGTACTAACTCCTCATGAAATATAAAATTTGTTTTAAAATCATGAAAAGCACTTTTATGAACAAATGGCTTCTCAGTAACAGATGTTCTCAAAATTAAAGAATTTTTATAAAGGGTAACTGAACATTCGCCACCAAGCTTTGACCATGCGTAATTATTTATAGGTTTTATCGGAGAATTTTCAGAGTAATTTCCTTTTTTTCCGGGATAAACGTAACAAGTAGATATGTATATTAACTTAATGTTCAATTCAGAACAAATTTTTGTAATATTTGCTGTTCCAATAATATTTTTATCTATACTTTGAACAATGTCTTTATCATGAATTTTCATTGGCCTTGATAAACCTGCTAGATGAATTAAGTACCTTGGTTTTTTTTTTCTTAAGTAATTTTTAATAGTTCTTTCTTTTAAAATGTTAAGCTCTTTTTTTTTGGGAAAAAAAAATTTAAATTTAGTTTTACCTTCATATGACTTAAATATTTTTCCGAATCTTCCAGACCCTCCAGTAATAACTATTCTATCTTTATAATTCAACATGTGAAAACCATTCTACTTTATTATCCTTTTCCTTTTTCAGAATTTCATCTTTATGATTCCAAGCAAATAAATATACGCTATCAGTAATATTATTATGGAAATAATTCATATCTACTATAGGTATGTGCATTCCTGGACTAAATTTTCCTATTTTTTCTGGCGTTGTATCGCATATAAAATCGATAGATTTATTATCGATTCCACAATAATTTAAAATTGTAGTACTTTTTGAGGTTGCTGCGTATCCACTTATAGATTTTTTGGATTCTTTTATAAATTTAATTTTTGAAATTGTTTTTTCTTTTGATGCCTCGCAATTTTCTTTAAATTTCAAACATGAGTCTAAACGATCTAATTTTGATTTCTTTTCATAATTAAACACTTTTGATAAATTATGAGTATTCTTATTTTTATTTTTTCTTTTTACTACATATCTCATTGAACCTCCATGAGTAATTTGCGGATAAACATCTATCAATTCAAAATCATATCTTTCAAATATCTTTGATACTGAATTTGCTGAAAAAATAAATATATGTTCATCATAAATTTGATCGTAGGAAACCTTTTCAAACATCGAACCCAAGTATGGCTCCTCAAAAATAAAGGTTCCGTTTTTAGACAACAAATAATCGACTGTCTCGATCAATCCATTCAGGTCAGGAACGTGACATACAACATTTGATGCACAAATAAGATCTGTTTTACCTATATAATTTTTCAAGCTTTCAACACCTGGTTTGTTGAAAAATTTATTTAAAGTTGGAATACCTTTTTTTTTAGCTAAGTCTGCAACATTTTTTGAAGGCTCAATACCGATGATATTTTCAGATTGATCATAAAAGTTTGATAGAAAAGTTCCATCATTAGAACCAATCTCAATAATTTTAGATCCTGTTTTCAGAAACTTTTTTACAAATTTTGAATACTCTTTAAAATGAGTCTTCATATAGTTTGAACTACTAGTAAAAAAAGGATAATTTTCATTAAACATCTTCTCTGGTTTTGGATGATCATTTAATTGAAATAATGATATTTCTTCATTAAAGCCAATTTCCATATTAAAGAAAAATTCATTTTTAAAATCTTTTTCTTTCAAAAAACCATTAGCAATTGGCATTTTACCAAAACTCATAAAAGGCTTTAAAGATTTATTTGTAATTTTACACCTCATTAATTTTTCAAATTTTTAAACAACGACAATGTTTGGTGAATATCATAACCTATTTTTGAGTTTAATTTTATTCCAAGTTTTCTTATCTTTTTATTACTAGTTATATAGGATAAATTATTCATAATTTTTGCATTTATTAATTTAATCTTTAAATTTCTTTTATACTTTTTGATTATGTTTATTATTTGTTTAACAGTAAAATTTCCACTTAAAGCATTGTAAGTTTGATTAGTAAACTTATTTTTCTCAATACAATGTTTAAAAATTTTAAATGCATCTCTAAGAGATAGATATGGCCTATATTGATTTAATGCAGTTTTATAAACTAGAATCCTCTTGTTTAAAGATGCATTTAAACAAAATTTATTTATAGCGGTATGAAATCTCATTCCTTTCGAAACTCCTGCTATTGTTCCAAATCTAAAACTAATAAAATTCAACTTACTTTTGTTTTTTTTTAAAAGTTTTTCTTCAAGAATTTTGATTTCAGCATAGGGAGACTGAGGTTTAATCAAATTATCGTTATCTTCATAAACAATTTTTACTTGTTTACCATAAACACTAGATGATGATATGTGAATTAATTTTGATTTATTTTTTATACAAAAGTTTAATACATTTTTCATGCATCCAATATTATTTCTAAACATTTCCTTTTTAGCAGAAAAACTTTCTTGTGCATTTGTATGAGATGCACAATGAATTACATACTCTATCTTTTTAAAATCATCTATATTTTGTTTACTGAGATCAATTTTATAAAATTTAAACTTAATTTTGGTATTAAGATCAAAAAGAGAGTAATATTTTTCTGTTTTAAGATTGTCTATCATTATTACTTCTTTTATTTTTTTAATCTTATGAATATTTTGAGCAATATAAGATCCTATATGTCCACAGGCGCCAGTAATTAAAACTTTCATTTAATATTTTCTTTTTATTGTTTTTAAAAAATCTGAATAGTTCTCGATATAATCACTAAATTTATATTCCATATCGCATGCAACCATAAGTATTGCATTAGAAGTTAAAAACTTTATTTTACACCAAGTTTTTGGTTTTAATAAGTATCCCTCTTTTTTTTTAAAATCTAAAACTAATTTTTTTTTACTATTAATAGAAATGCAGTCTACTTGAATTTTCCCACTAATTGGAAAGAGGAATTGAGAGCATTTTTTATGAGCATGATCTCCTCTAACAAACCCTTTTTTCCCATTAATTATAAATATTCTTTTGACTTTTATTGGAAAGTTTTTCTTAAGAGAAAATGGAATCAAAGTACCACTTTTTTTCTTAAAGTATTTAAATTTTTTTGGTTTCATTCAGTTTTTCTCGATTTTTAAAAATATCACAGTAAACTACAGGCCACTCCATAGAATTCGAATATTTTTTAAACCAGTATGGTAAAAATCTCTCTGCTAAAAACGTATACATTCTAATTTTATTATAACCCTTCATATTAAACCCAAATATATCCTCACATTTTTTAAGCCATAAAAAAACTTCAGTAAAATAAAGATTAATAATTTTTGAAGATTTACTTATAAACATATTACCTTGATTAAATGAAGTTTGATTTCTTACATAAAATCTAAAATCGTTCTTATCTTTTTCTGGAAGCAGATTTATGGCTTTATCTAAATAATTATTCCCGTGAAACATATCAAAGTGAAATCTAATACTATATTTTGAGTTAAAAATATCTTTTATATTTCGAATAAAAGCAAACTTTCCATATTTCAGTATTTTAATTAGTTTTGGTTTTTCAATCTGGATTGGCTCTCCAATTATTACGTCATAATCTTTCCACTCATCTGGAAGATTATTTAATAGGGAATTTATGGATTTTTTGTTTTTGATAAATTTATTTTTACCCCAAAGTTCTCGATAAGAACAGAAACCAACCCATTCATCCTGTTTTTTATCTTTAAGTAAATTTTTCCAATACCAGTAATAAAAAGTGTATTCTCCATAAAATGGGTTTTTTTCAGAAATGTTATCAAATGTGTTGTCTAATAGCCATTCGCTAGAAAAATTTTTATTTTTCAACCCTACAGGTATATAATTCAATTTTTTAACAATGTTTAGATAGTTATTGTCTAAACACATGCAATATATTTTTAAATTATCCATGTAGTTTAATAAATTCTTTAAAAGAAATATTTTTCTTATCTTTATTGGATAAAATAGGTTTTTTAACAGGCCATTTAATATCAAGATGTTTATCATTCCAACTTATTCCAACTTCATGATTTTTTGATCTATAATTAGTACAATGATAACTAATTATATTTTCTTCCTTTAATCCTACAAACCCATGTGCAAAACCAGCTGGTATGAAAATGGACAAACCGTTTTTGTCAGATAACCTTATAGAAAAATATTTTCCAAACGTTTTTGAATTTTTTCTTAAATCAACTGCAACATCATAAATTTCACCTTTAAGAACAGTTAAATATTTCCCTTGTGGAAATTTTGTTTGTAAATGTAATCCTCTTACCACATTTTTTTTAGATGAAGAAACACAGGTAAATATAAACTTTTCTTTAAAAAATATTTTTTTAAATATCTCTCGAAAACTTCCCCTTGTATCTCTATAAATAGGGGAAGAAATAACTTTTAAATTTTTAAATTTTGTATTTTTTGATTTCATTTTAATTAGTTTTCCTTATATCTAAAAATAATATCTAAAAAACTTAAAAAAGAAAATTTTTTAAAATTTTTAAAATTAAGATGCTTAATAAAATTATTCTTGTTTTGAGAAACAATTTCGTAATTATTTTCATTCAAATATCTTATAAATTTATCATAATTCAATAAATATGCATGATTAATAATAGGATGTATATTTACTTGCTTCACCACTATATCTTGAAAGTTTTTTTCTGATTTAAAAAAAGGTGTATGAGTAAATATTAGGTAACTAATTTTTTTTTTAAACAACAGATCTAAAGTTTTTTTGTAATCACTTATATAATGGACTGAGCTACCAAAGAAAGCAAATTCTACTTGGTCATTAATTTCTGATACATTCCTAATCGTCCTAAAATTAATCCATTTCTTTTCTTTTGCTAATTTGTCAACATATTCGTTATAATTTGGTAAATCATGATATAAATATTCCCAATTTTTTAAATATCGATTTAGATAAATATAATTGTCAATATTATTTGCCCCAAAATCTAATAATTTAAAATGTTTTTTATAACTAGAACAAATTGAAAGAGTTTCTAATAAAAAGCTACAAGTGCTGAAAGGTTTATAAAACTGATTGTTTATATTTTCAACAATTTTCTCCTGTTCTTCTTCATCAATTTTTGTTGGATGATTGTTTTCAGGTAGGTATTTTAAGTCTGTCTCAACAAAAAAAACTTTAAATATTTTAAAGATCTTCCTTGCTATAAATTTTGGAAGCTTATCAAAGTACTTTGATAGCAAAAATGAATTTAAAATATTATACATTTTTTGTGCTAAATCAATTTTTTAAGGTAGTTCGAGTATTCACATCTCCCATAAAATTTGATAGCTTTTTCTACATCTTTTTTTTTGATCCAATTATTATTAAGAGATATTTCTTCAAGACAAGCTATCTTAAGACCTTGCCTATTTTCGATTGTTGCGATGTAATTTGATGCGTTATAATAATCATTTATATTTCCAGTGTCGAGCCAAGTTCCGCCTCTTCCAATAAAGTCAGCTTTTAATTTATTTTTGTTTTTATAAATTTTTATAAGATCGGTGATCTCAAGTTCATTTCTTTTTGAGGGTTTTAATTTTTTACTAATTTCAACTACTCTTTTGTCAAAAAAATAAAGACCGGTAATTGCGAGATTTGAGTTAGTTTTTTTTGGTTTTTCAATAACTTTTATTACTTGATTTTTATTATTAACAGTAGCAACACCATACAGATTTGGATTTTTTACTGGATGTAAAAATATTTTTGCACCGGTTTTTAAATTTTTATTCTTTTTGAGAGTTTTAGTTAAACTTTGACCATAAAAAAAATTATCTCCAAGTATCAAAGCTATATTGTCGTTATTAATAAATTTCTCACCAATTATAAATGCTTCAGGTAAACCTTTTGGTTTTATTTGTTCTGAATATTGAATATTAATTCCTAAATTATTTTTTTCTGGTAGAATTTTTCTAAATTGATGTAGCTGTCCCTTATTAACTATAATTAATATATTTTTAATACCTGCTAACATTAAAACAGATAAAGGATAATATATTAATGGCTTATCGTATAATGGTAAGAGTTGTTTATTTACAGCTTTGGTAAGTGGACTCATTCTAGTTCCCATTCCTCCTGCTAAAATAATTCCTTTTTTTATCATATTTTTAAACCTAGTCGATCTTCATATTTTTTTTTTGATATTCTTTTTAAAAATATTTTATTTTTTAGATACCACAAAATTGTTTTTCTTAATCCAACTTCAAAGTTAATTTTTGATTTCCATTTAAGTTCTTTTAAAATTTTTTTGTTGTTTAATGCATATCTTAAATCATGACCTGGTCTATCTTTTACAAATATAATTTTTGAATTAGATCCAATATTAATTTTTAAGTTTTTACAAGTTTTTAAGATTTTTTTGACCAAATCTATATTCTTTAAATTTTTTCCAGTTCCAACGTTATAGCTTTCGCCATTTTTACCTTTCAAATAAAGCTTGAATAAGGCGTCACAGTGATCATCCACGTGAATCCACTCTCTAGAGTTTTTACCTTTCGAATAAATAGGTAGAGGTTTATTATTAAAAATATTTGAGATCATTTTAGGAACTAATTTTTCTGGAAATTGATATGGGCCATAATTATTACAACAATTTGAAATTACGGCATTAATTTTATAGGTCCTAATATAGGATTTGACCAAGTGGTCAGCACCTGCTTTAGATGCAGAGTAAGGGGAGCTAGGTTCATATTTACATTTTTCGTCAGATCTAAATTTTTCCTTAATGTCCCCGTAGACTTCGTCAGTAGAAATATGAACTAATTTTGGATTAATTTTTTTCTTTTTCAAAAATCTTAGAGACTCCAAAATACTAAAGGTTCCGATAATATTAGTCTGAATAAACTTTTTTGGACTATCTATCGATCTGTCGACATGTGTCTCTGCAGCAAGATTAAATATAACTTTAGGCTTAAACTTTTGTATTATTTTAGTAATTTTTTTTGAATTATTGATATCTATTTTTATTAATTTATAGTTTCTATTATTTCTTATGTTGCTACTAAGTCTATTGGCAGAATATGTTAACTTATCAATGTTAATTACAAAGTATTTTTTTTTTATTAGATAATCTACTAAGTTACTTCCAATAAACCCGCAACCACCTGTAACGATGACATTTTTCATATTATCTCTAAAGAATTTATACTTAATGTGTTAAATTAGTAAAAGAATTATCTTTTAAAATCAAATATTATTATTTTATGAATTTAAGTGATCTAAGCGTTGTAATTGTAACTTACAAAAGTGAAAATAAGATATTTAATTGTTTAGATTCAATACCTGATGAAATACAGAAATTTGTTGTAGAAAATTCCAATAATATTGACTTTAAAAATCAAATTGAAAGTAAGTATGATAATACTGAATGTATTTTGACGGGTGGGAACAAAGGATACTCGATTGGAAACAATATTGGATTAAAAAAAGTAAGATCTAAATATGCTTTAATTTTAAATCCAGATACAATTTTAGAAAAAAATGCGATTAAAAATTTTTTTATAACAGTGAATCAAATCTCTAACTTTTGGTTAATTGGACCCTCAAATAAAACAAATCAAATTAGTTCTGAAAATAAGATCCAAGAAGTGAAAAATTTGAAAGGTTTTGCTATATTTTTCAATCTTGAAAAATTTAATAATACTTTTTTTGATGAAAATTTTTTTTTATATTTCGAGGAAATTGATCTTTGTAAAAAAGTTATTCTGAGCGGCGGTATTATATATTTAGTTCCAAGTATCTCTATAAAGCATGAAGGAGGTAGTTCAGTTGATAACAATAATCAAAGAGCACTTGAGAAAAACAGAAATTGGCATTGGATGTGGTCAACTTTTTATTTTCACAAAAAATATAAAGGATTTTTTCTTGCCTTATTAATAATACTTCCAAAATTTATATCTTCAATTTTAAAAACTATTTTTTATTCTTTTACTAATAATAAAGAAAAAAAAGATATATATTTTTGTAGAATGAGTGGAATATTTAATTCAATTTTAGGAAAAAAATCTTGGTATAGACCATCATTAGATTGATTTCTTAAGTCTATAAAGATACTAATCCAACATGTCTAAAAATAAAAAAATAATTGTTACAGGGGGAGCAGGCTTTGTAGGTACAAATTTAATTAATTTTCTTTTGAAAAAAACTAAATTTAAAATAATAAGCATAGATAATTATTCATCTGGAAAAAGAATTAATGAAATAAAAAACTCTCGAGTTAGATATATTAAAGGAAATACTTCTGAAATTAAGAAATTGATAAAAGATCCTCATAAAATAAACTCTATCTTTCATTTCGGAGAGTTTGCAAGAATTTATCAAAGCTTTTTCAAAATGAACGAATGCATAGACTCAAATTCTCTTGGATCTAATGCAGTATTTAATTTTTGTTTTAAAAATAAAATTAAATTAATTTATTCTGCAACTTCAGCATCACTTGGGAATAAAGGTGAAGATAAAAATTTATCACCTTATGCTTTTACTAAAGCTAAAAATTTAGAATTACTGGAAAACTTAAAAAAATGGTTCAATTTTAAATATGAAGTGATCTATTTTTACAATGTATATGGGCCTTATCAAATTTGTGAGGGTGAAATGTCCACAGTGATTGGAATTTTCGAAGATCATTTTAATAGAGGCAAGCCTTTACCAGTCGTAAAACCTGGAACTCAAACTAGAAGATTTACTCATATAGATGATACGATTAAAATTTGTTACTTAGCATGGAGAAAAAATATGTGTAGACATTATAGTATTGCAAATAAAAAATCCTACTCAATAATTGAGGTGGCAAAACTTTTTAAGACTAAAATAAAATATTTACCTAAAAGACCTGGAGAAAGATATTCTTCAGCTATTAGTAGAAAAAATCTTTCAAATAAAATATTTAGATATTACGGTAAATTTAGTTTGAAAAAATATATTAACTCTGTAATAAAAAACAAAAATTAATGACCTGGAAATTCTATAAGACTCTCAGTAATAAAACCTTTGCTTTTTAATAGTTTTTCTCCCGGTAGATCAAATAAGTTAATAACAAAAATAAAACCAGCTACAATACCACCAGATATTTTAATCAGTTTAGCAGCTGCTTCCGCTGTTCCACCTGTAGCAATAAGATCGTCAATCACCAAGATTTTTTCACCAGAGGAAATAGAATCTTTATGAACCTCTATTGTTGCATCCCCATATTCTAATTTAAAATCAACAGAATAAGTATCAGCTGGAAGCTTATTTTTTTTCCTCAACAAAATAAAAGGTTTACCCAAAAAATAAGATACTGTAGATGCAAATACAAAACCTCTAGACTCTATTGCAGCAATCTTATCAAAATCAATCTTTTCAGCTATTTCAATTATCTTATTATTGGTAAATTTGAAAGCATCAGGATTTTTTATAAGAGTAGTAATGTCTCTAAAAAGAATTCCCTTTTTAGGATAGTCTTGGATGGATCTTATATATTTTTTTAAATCCATAATTAAGCTTCAAGTTCTAGCAAAAAAGCATTAATAATTAAATAATGAAAAAAAGAAAGCTTGGGATAATTGGAGGAAGCGGACTTTACAAAATGGAGGGATTCGCAAAAACGAAATGGAAAAAGATAAATACGCCTTGGGGAAAACCCTCTGATGAAATTTTAATTACAAAACTTGATGATGAAGAAGTATGTTTTATTCCAAGACATTCTAGAGGTCACAAGATTAATCCAACGAATATAAACTTTAGAGCGAATATTGATGCAATGAAACAGCTAGATGTAACAGATATAATCTCTGTTTCAGCTGTAGGATCTCTTAAAGAAAATTTAGAGCCAGGAAAATTTGTTATCGTTGATCAATTTATAGACAGAACTTTTTCAAGAGCTAAAACCTTTTTTGATGACGAAGTCGTTGCTCATGTTTCCATGGCTAAACCAACTAGTCCAGGTTTATCAAAATGTTGTGAAACTGCACTAAAAAAATTAGGTATAACTTATCAGTTAGGCGGCACATATATTGTTATGGAGGGACCGCAATTTTCAACTTTGGCAGAGTCAAATTTATACAGGATGTGGGGAGCAGATGTAGTTGGAATGACTAACATGCCCGAAGCTAAATTGGCAAGAGAAGCAGAGATTAGATATAGCACTGTTGCAATGGTGACTGATTATGACTGTTGGCACCCTGATCATGATGAAGTTGATGTGAAAATGGTAATTCAAACTTTAATGAGAAACGCTTCTAACGCTCAAGACATGATTAAAGAAATTATTAAAACTTTTAAAGATCACTCCGTCGAAAAAGATCCTGCAAATGATTGTTTAGATGTGGCTATCATAACTG
>MDTC01239820.1_pt1 | contig 14217 bp, 13 predicted proteins | sample 811181 | NCBI WGS metagenome assembly MDTC01 (sample SAMN05326644, study PRJNA326480) | marine metagenome | isolation source: seawater | place: Pacific Ocean: North | collected 2011 | reverse complement strand
TTAATAGTATGAATATTGCTCATTTAAATAAATTTAATTACAAAAGTAATTGTAAAGAATATTTAAATTTAATATCAAATTTTCTTTAAGATAAATGATAAAATTAATAATAAAAAAAATCTTCAGAATTTTTGGTTGGAAATTAACCAAAATAAGAAGAAAAGACCCAGGAGATTATTTTTATAGTCAACCTAATAAAAATTGGATTAAAAGTTTTATGGACTGTGCAGGAGTGATTCATATTGGTGCACATCGTGGCAGCGAAGCACAAATTTATAATTGGTTTAATAAAAAGGTAATTTGGATAGAGGCTAATCCATACTTATTTGATGATTTAAATGATAACATCTTAAATTTTCACAATCAAAAAGCATATCTTGAATTATTTGGAGATGATCAAAAAAAACAAGATTTTTATATTTCAAATAAAGATGCTGCGTGTTCATCAATTTTCGATTTTTCTGATGATGTAAAAAATAAAAAATTATGGAAAGAGCATAATTTAAAGATGATGAAAAAAATTAAATTGAATATGACGACATTTGATAAGTGGTCAGAAGAAAATAAAATTGATATTGATGAATATAACCATTGGGTGATAGATGTGCAAGGCAGTGAACTACAAGTTTTAATGGGTGCTTCTAAGTCGCTCAAAAAATGTAAAACTATAATTATTGAAATTAGCAAAATTCAATATTACCAAAAAGGATCAACTGGGTGGAAAGAACTTAAAGATTATCTAAAAAAATATAATTTTTTTCCAGAGAGTGAACCATTAGAAGATCACTGTGATATTTTATTCACCAGAAATTTTTAAATTTTTAATATCAGTGATCCAAGCTTTTAAATAAATTAGTTCTCGTGAGGGAAAAATTTTATTTTTAATTAAATGATTGTAACATTTAAGTAAATTTGTGTTGTAATTTTTAGTTCCTTTTTTTAATTTTAACTTTTCTAGCAAATTAAAAATATTTTTATTTTCTAAATACATTGGAATTTCCTCTTTAAAATCATTAATTAAATTATGAAGATTTCTGTTTTGATCCATAGTGGTTCCAAAAAAAAGGATTTTTTTATTATCATTTTTTAAAATCTTTAAAGCAATTATACTTCGCCAAATATCTGTACATCTCATTGAACATGTTACTGGTAAATACATAAGTGGGAAAATTTTTTTAAACCATACTGTATTTTGGCTATTAAATGTAGAGTTGGATTTGCCTAAACTTACTTTTTTATTATCCTTAAATTTAATATTTATTTTATCATGTAAAAGTCTATAGATTGCATCAACATCAGGATTTCCTTCACAAACACCTTGTTGAAGATAAAAATTATTTTTTATTTTTTTGTTTTTTATTTCAATTTTCTGATTTCTAATTTTATCTAAGGGAAGGCCTCTTGGCCAAATTATTTCTTTTTTTTTAAGAAAAAAATCATAAATATTTATCCAGTCACTATTTGATATTTCACTAACAGTATGTTCTAATTTTTTTTCTGAAAAAAAATTATCTTTTGGATAATTATCATCATCAGTTTCAATGATAATTTTAGAACTACCTTTCATTGCAAGAAGGTATCCAATATTTTTTCTGGTATATGAATTTAAAGGGCATATTTTTGCAAATTTAAATCCTAGTTTTTTTTGAGAATATAGATTTAAATATAAACCGTAATTTAATTTGAAGCTTTTTGGAGTTTTATGATCTCCAATTACAATAAAATTCCACTGTTTCTTTTTTGACCAAAAGCTACATTTTGTAATATTTTTATTTGCTTTATTGATTGTTGTGATTACAAGTGAGCAATTATTTTTTTTCATTAAAAAATATTATATGTTTAATAAGCACTACATAACATAACACTAAGGTATGGCAATTAAAATTTATCGACAATTTAAAAAACTGATTAAAAAAAAATTTTTTTTACAAACACCAGATTTGTTATTCATTAATAAAAAAAATAAAATCAATTCTTGTATGCCAAATAAGATTATTAAACTTGGAAATAAAAACAAAAATAAAATATTTTATGTAATTAAGCGAACTCCTGGTACTGGACTATTTTCAAATGTTTTATTCGTTTTAAATCACTTAAATATTGCAATTAAAAAAAAATATATCCCTATCGTTGATATGCAAAACTTTACGACGATTTACAATGAACCAAAAAAAATTGATGGAAATAATAATGCATGGGAATATTATTTTAAAAATTTATCAAATTACAAACTCAAAGATATTTATCAAAGTCAAAAAGTTATTTTTACTGATAACAAATATTATTCAAATTTTGTATATGACCTAGAAAAAAATAAAAAACTAATTAATCTTTTTCAAAAAAAGATAAAAGTCAAAAAAGATATTTTAAGAGATTTTAAATATTTTAAAAAAAAAATTGATAATGAAAAAGTTTTGGGAATTCATTTTAGAGGAACAAGTTATAAAAGATCACCTGGGCATCCTTTTCCATCTACAAAAAAACAAATGGGCAAAATTGTTGACAATTTTTTGAAAAAAAAGAAATTTACTAAAATTTTTTTAGCTACAGAAGAAAAAGATTATCTGAATTTTTTTATTAAAAGATATGGAAATAAAATAATTTATTTAAAAGATGTTTATAGATCCAATAAGAATGATGCTTTTAAAATTTATCCTAGAAAAAACCATAGATATAAACTTGGAAGAGAAATTATTTTAGAAACAATGTTGATGTCAGCGACTAATTATTTTATTTTTGTTAACTCCAATGTAAGTAGCGCTTCGATAGCATTTAACATCAATAAAAGGCAAAAAAGAGTTTTAATTGATAATGGTTATAATTCTAAAAATCAATTTTTTGCACAATGGCTTTGGTATTTCAGAAAATTATTACCTGATAATTTATGGGGTTTTAAAATAAAATTAAAATATATATAAGTTATTTATGAAGTATTTAATTAATTCTCCAGATATTTCTTCTTTAGAAAAAAAATATGTTTTGAATGCTCTAAATAGTGGTTGGCTCTCAATAAATGGAAAAAATACAAAAGAGTTTGAAAAAAAAATTTCAAAATTTCTTAAGATAAAATATTGTATGGCTGTTCAAAGTGGAACAGCTGCAATTCACTTGGCTCTCAAAAGTCTTGGCTGTAGCGTTGGGCATAAAGTAATTGTCCCAAATTATACATGTGTTTCAAATATTTCTGCAGTTGCTCAATGTGGCGCAACTCCAATTATAGTCGAAGTAGAAAGACAAACATTAGGTATAGACTTGGAAGATTTAAAAAAAGCAATTAAAAAGTTTAAGCCAAAGATATTACAATTAGTACACGTATATGGCTGTCCTGCCAAAAATACAAAAGAAATAGTCAAGCTATGTAAAAAACATAATATTAAAATGATTGAAGATTTTAGTGAGTCACTTGGAGGAGAATTAAATAAAAAGAAATTAGGTAATTTTGGAGATATAGGTATCTGTTCAATAAGATCAGAAAAAATGATTGGCGTTGGTGAGGGTGGTGTAATTTTTACTAAAAACAAAAATCTCTTCGATAAAATTAGAAAATTAGGTTCAAGAAACTCGCCATTCAGAGGGTCGAGAGACCCTTATTGGAAAAAATATTTTTCCTCTGGTGAAGGCTATAATTATTTATTACCTCATCTCTTAGGCAGCTTAGCAAGAGCACAAATTGAGAGATTTCAAAAAAAATTATTACCAAAAAAAATAATGATAGGAAAATTATATAAAAAATATTTTAATGATGAAGATATCTCAATTACTCAAAATTCAATAAAGAAATCAAAACCTGTTTACTGGTTAAATAGTATATATTTCAAAAAACTAAATAAAACAAAAGTTAGAAAAATTGCGTCTTTTTTAGAAAAAAATGGTATTGAAGTAAGGTCTGGATTTTGGCCTTTAAATAATCTAAGTGGTTTTCGCTCTAAATATGTTGGAAGTAAAAAAGTGAGCATGGAAATATTTAATAAAAGTTTAGTTCTTCCTTCAAATATTAATTTAACTGAGGCTGATATTAAAAAGTTTAGATCATTGATTAATAAGTTTTTATAATCTGGGAATTTAATGAAAATTCGTGTTGGTTTTATAATAAACTATAACTTAGATAAATGGCTAGGAATAACATATTATTATCAAAATCTTTTTAATACAATTTTTGATCAAAAAGAAAATGATATTGAGATAGTCATATTGACTGACAATCATTTTACAAATGAAGAAAGTAATAAATTTAATGGAATCGAGATTATAAGATCAAATCTATTCAATAGAAAACTGAATCGATTGAAAACATATTTAAAATTATTTGAAGTATTTTTATTTGGAAAAAATAAAAAAATTGAGAATTTTTTAATAAAAAATAAGATAGATATTCTATCACACACATCAATTTTGGGTAAAAAATCAAAAATACCCTCCATTAAGTACATTCCAGACTTTCAAGAATTATATTATCCAGAATACTTTAATTGGAAATTAATTATTAAAAGAAAACTTATGTTATGGTGGGCAATAAAACACTCTAATAAGATAATCCTTTATTCAAAATCTATAAAGAATGATATGGATAAAGTTTTTCATACTAGTGAAGAAAAAGTCTGTTACTTGCCCTACTGCACCAATATTAATAATAATATTAAATTACTAACATTTGATGAATTAAAAAAAAAATTTAATATAGATAATGATTTTTTTTATTTACCAAATCATTTTTGGAAACATAAAAATCATATAACTGTCTATAAAGCTATAGATTTTTTAAAAAAGAAATATAATAAAAATATTTTATTAATCACTACAGGGGAAAAAAATGATTATAGAAACCCAACTTACAATGATAATTTAGAAAATTTTATTATTGATAATAAATTAAATGACAACATTAAGCATTTAGGTATTGTGTCTATGAATGAAGTTTATTCATTAATTAAATATAGTAAGGCAGTTATAAATCCATCTTATTTTGAAGGCTGGGGAACTTCAGTAGAGCACGCGAGATATTTCAATAAGCATGTTATTGCATCAAATATTGATATTCATTTAGAACAAAATAAATTTCACAATTCTCAAAACATTAATTCAGAGCATTCAAAAAAATTTTGCCATTATTTTAATCCAAAAGATTCTGAAGAATTAGCAAATTTAATATTTAAAATTTCAGCATCAGATGTAAATTTAGAAAAAGATAATCTTTCTCTCTATAATGATAATCATAAAAAAATAGTACGTGAATTTTATCTTAATTACTTAAATATAATAAAATCTATTATATAAATTTGTTAATTCTATTTTTTTTATACCAATCAAATGTATTTAAAATTGCTTTTTTTTTATCAGTAAATTTAATTTTTTTTAATAGTTTTTTTAATCTTTTATTATCTCCATGAGTATTCATCACGTCGAGTTTATTTCTCTTAATCTTTTTTAATTTTATAGAATACCCTTTAAAGAAACTTAAAATTTTCAATAAAGAAATTGGCTCACTTGAGCAGATATTAATGATTTGATGTTGATGAAATTTTTTATTGATCAAAAATAACATTATTTTTGTAACATCATGAATATATGTAAAATCTCTTAAATGTTTACCGTAATTATTAATTTCTAAAGTTTTTTTATTAATTATAGATTTAAATAATTTAAATAGGAACATATCTGGCCTCCCCCATTCACCAAAAATTGTAAAAAATCTCAAACCAACTATCTGAATTTTATATTTTTTTGAATAAAAATTTGCCAATTGTTCATTAAATTTTTTTGTTTTTGCATACAAACTAATAGGTTTAATTTTAAATGTTTCTTTCCAAGGGTAGTTTGAATTTTCGCCATAAACTGAGCTTGAGGAAGCATAAAATATTTTTTTAATCTTTTTTTGTTTAGAAATTTCCATCATATTTATAAATCCGGTAATATTGGATGAAATATATTTTTGTGGTTTTAAAACTGAATAACGAACACCTGCTTGGGCAGCAAGATGAATAACCATATCAATTTTAATTTCTTTTAAAACATCATTAAATTTTTTAAAATCTGATATATCAACCTTAAAAAATTTAAAATGCCTAAGTTTTTTTAGTTCTTTTATTCTTAAATTTTTATAATCTGATGAATAGTAATCGTTTAAGTTATCGACACCATATATTTTATGATTTTTAATTAATAGACTTTTTGAAATAGAAAAACCTAAAAATCCAGCAGCTCCTGTTATCAATATATTCATAGAATTATTTTTTTAATATGTCTTAAAAATTTATAAATAAAAATTATCAAAACTAATATCTTATTTTGTTTGTTATCCAATCTAATTCCAATTTCTTCTTTAAAATGATCTATAAATCTTACTCTACTTGAAAAACCACCTCTTCCAAATATTCCAAATAGTTCATTTTTTTTTGTTCCTACTCCCTGTAGTTTATGTTTAACAATCATTCTAAAAAAATAATCATAGTCTGATGAATATTTATATTTTAAATTGTAATTACCAACTATTTTGGAAGAATTTCTTTTTATAAAAAAACCTGTTGAATGACTTGAGTAAAAACCCCAGCTCCAATGAATTTTGTATGGTCTATATCCGTATAGAACTCCCCAATGTTTTCTGACTGATCCAAATATAAAATCTGCATCTGGAAAATTTTTTATATATTTTTTTAGATAATAAAATGCCTTGGTTGTGTATCTATCATCAGCATTCAAAAATCCAATATATTCACCTTTGGCTACTTTCATTCCTTTATTAAAAGCATCGTAAATTCCTTTATCTTTTTTACTTGTCCAGTATTTTATTTTTGATTTATATTTTTTAATAATCTTAAGTGTATTATCAGTTGACCCCCCATCTATAACAATATGTTCATAAGATAAATTCTTTTGTTTATACAGACTTTTAAAACATCTTTCTAAAGTTTTTTCAGCATTATATACAACTGTAATTATAGAGATTTTTGGTTTGCTAATAATTTTTTTTTTTAACATAAAAAAATATTAGTAGATTTATATTTAGTCCTTAATGCTATTATAATTTGCAGTATATGGAATTTTAATTGGAACATTTGTTTTTTTCAAATATGGAATTTTGTTAAGCGGATTAAACCTTTCAGTCACTGTGATCCTTACATGTTTCTTTTTATTATTAGGATAACCACAATGGATTAATGAATTAATCATAAAAACTGCAGACCCAGACTTTACCTCAAGATTGACTTTTTCAAAATTATTATAAATTTTTGGATGTATATTTGTAAAATTACTTGTCCATCTTTTTTTACCATTTGGATCTTTTGTAGAATGTTTGAAAAAACCTTGTTTATGAGAACCTTTATAAACAGTTAAACCGCCAGTATCCTTATTTGTGTCAAAAAGAGGTGTCCATAATAATATTCCATCAACAGAGAACATGTTGGTCTCTTGGTGTGGTAAAAGGATATGTTTATTTGTGTCATCATGAACGTGAATACAAGGTCTTGAAGAAAAGATTACCTTGGTTTTAAAATATCTTTTTACAAGTTCAATTATCCTTTTATTGTGAACAAATTCAAATAATGTCAAATTATAATTGGCCATATCGTACCAATTACCTTTTAATTTATTATTATATTTTTTAATTTCGTAGTATTTTTTTTGTAAATTTTTTTCTTTAGTTTTTTTTATATAATTTAATGTCTCTAATAAACTATTCTCAATTTCATGAAGATCTTTTTTATTATAAAAATTTTTATAAACAAAATATCCATTTTTTTTAATCTCTTTTATTATTTTTTTATAGTCCATTTAAATATCTTCAACATTTAATATTTTATCACAATATTTTAGAGTTTCCGTTCTATGACTTACTAATATTATTGTCAAATATTTCTTGAGCTCAGTAAGCTCATCAATGATTAATTTTTCTGTTTCTAAATCAAGACCACTGGTAGTTTCATCCAGCATTAATAATTTAGGTTTTTTGTATAAGCTCCTCGCTAATGCGATTCTTTGAGATTGACCATAAGACAAATTTTTTCCACCCTCTCCAACTCTTTGTTCAATACCATTATCTAATTTATTTATAAATCCCTCAGCTTTTGATAATTTAATAGCATTTTTCAAGTGTTCGTAATTTATCTCTCTTTCCTCAAGACCTAAACAAATATTACTTTTTATAGTGTCATCTATAAAAAAAGTTTTTTGAGGTACATATGAAATTAAATTTTGCCAATTTTCAACATTATTAACAATTCTTTTATCATCAACTATAATATCACCTTTATTGGGCTCTAGAAAACCTGATATTAAATTTAATATTGTTGTTTTACCAGATCCACTTTTACCTTTAATGCCAAAAATAGAATTTTTTTTAATACTGAATGATAAATCCTTAATTATATTTTTATCATTATATTGAAAAGAAACGTTATTAAAAATAATTTCTTTTTCAAACTTAAATATTATGTTTTTGTTTTTTATGATATTATCAAATTTTTTTTTCTCGAAAAAAATTGTGTCGACAGTAAATTTTGCTGCTTGAATTCTTGTATAAAAACTCAAGATTCTTGAGACCGATGGTATAATTCTAGCCATACCAGCACCTATTAAAGCCAAAGTTGGAATAATTTCATTAATGTCATAATCATTTACTAATAAAAAAATAATTGATGAAAGTAAAAAGGTAACACCAAAAAATTCCATTAAATACTTTGGAAAAATTACTCTTATTTCTAATCCAGTTAATAAACTAGCAATTTTATAATTGTGAGTATCAAAAATTCTTTTAAAAAATGATTGCTTCTTAAATAAATTTATATCTTTAAGCCCTTCAATTGTTTCTTTTGTAATCTTTAATCTTTCAGCAATTCTTTGGTTAATACTTTTGCCATATTGGACTATTCCTTTCTTGTTAATAAAGATGAACAAAAATACGAATAAAATTGAAAGAGATAGTGTAACTAGACCTATAACTTTATTAACAGCAATAAATAAAGAAAATGCTAATAAAATAAAAAAAATTTCGAAGGAAATTAATAATAAATTTACCAATGCATTATTTGTATATTGATTTGGAAGTTCAATTATATTTCTTATAATATAAGCTGAGTTTTTTTCTGTGGAAAAACTAAGTGGCTGTCTTAAATAGCCATTATACATCATGTCACCTATATTAGCTGCTAAATTATTTGAAAGTTTTGTTTTTAAATAATTTCCAAGAATTTGAATTAATATTTTAATTAAATAAAATAATCCAATCAAAGCGATTATATAAAAAATCAAACTTTTTGACTCAAGTTCTGATAAGAAATGTAATTCATCATATTTACTTAATAAATCTTTAAACTTGATTGGATCAATCACTACACTGACTAGAGGATAAACTAAACTAAGACCAATTATTTCAAGTAGCATAAGCACCATAGATATTAGTGATATGACAATAAGAATCTTTTTCTGCTTATTATTAAGAATTGAAAAAATTTTATTAATATAAGCCATAGGATATTTTAGTTAATCTTTTTTAAGTAAATTATATAATTCTAGACTACTTTTACCATAGTTTGATAAATTGACTAATTTTTCATGGTAAGAATTGTGTTGATTTTTATTTATTTTTTTTTGTAACTTAATCTTTCTAATTTCTTTGAGTAATTCCTCATAATTATCTACATTTTTTAAGATTTTGTTAAATTTAAAAACTGTTGACCATTTTTTATTTTTCTTTTCATAAGTTAAGTGCAAAAATTCTTTTGCTTTAGGCGATAACTTAATCTCTTTTTTTACATCATAATATTCTATGGTTGGAACGTTTGATATTATGGAATCGAAACATGCCGAAGTTAGAATAGATATACATAAATCTGCCTCTACAGAAAGTGTCATCATGTGATCTTTGGTGATGATATAGTTTTTTTTATCAAGAACATTAATATCTTTCTTTAATTGATTTTCATTTATTTCTTGAGGGTGAATTTTAAAAATTAATTTAATATCTTTTAAATTTTTTGTTAATGAACATATATCATCTAAAGTTTTGTAATAAGATTTTTTGTGAAAATAATCATTATTAAAATTGCGTAATGCAACTAAAATAGTAAAATATTTATTCTTTGACTTTTTTCGTAAAAATTTTTTTTTCCACCAATCCTCATATCTTAATTGATTAGAATAAATTATTTTTGGACTTATTTTTTTATAATTTTCACCTGAAAAAAAATGTTCCATATTATTTTTAGAGCAAAAAAGGAAGATATCCCCATAAGTATTAAAAACTTTTCTTTTATTTTTAAAAAATGGGTTTTCTTTTTTATTTGCAAAAAACATTGTTGACTCAGGAAATCTTATTATTTTTGTATTCTTATCTTTTTCTTTCAAAACATTTGGTAAATACGTTGGATTACCATGTTCTATAAAAACTAAATCTACATTATTTAAAAAAAATTTTTTATAAATGGTTTTTTCGATATTGAAAATTCTTGTAATTATATAATTTCTAAAAGTAGTGTTATTATAATTTTTTGATGCTAATTTATTTAATAAAAAATCTAACACCTTCCAAAAAAACCTATTAGATTTTTTTTCAATTGTATATTCTTTGCAGATTTTGGTCCAAAGTAAAAATAAAGTTTTATTATTTTTTAAACTTAAGAAAGCATCCTTGTTAGAAAAAATAGTTATTATTTTATTTTTATTTTTAAATCTATGTAATAATGGTAAAATCCAATCTATTTCACCAGCATGCCTTCTTACAATTAATAAAATTGTTTTTGACATTACTTAGAAATATTTTTTAAAAGCTCTGTGTAATTTTTTATTAATAATTTTTTTTCTTTTTGTATTTGTTTTTTTGTTTTTTTTACACAGTAAAAACTCATTATATTTCCATAGAAAGGTGGTGATACTTTTTTTTCATTCAATAATCTTAAAAGGTTTTTTTTATTAAAATGTTCGGTTTCAAAAAAAGGGAAATCTACTTTTTCAACATTAAAACCATATTTATTTAGTAATCTAAATAATGAATTTTCTGAAAAAAAAGAAATATGTGTTTTGTCATTAAAAAATCTGTATTTTTTTCCAAATTTTCTTGCACATCCACTATCAAAGTTTGGTGTGCCAATTATTAAAAAACCATTATTCTTTAAAAGTTTATAGGAGTTATAAATTAATTGTTCTGGATTGTTTAAATGCTCAATTACGTGATAAGTGAACACAACATCAAATTTACCTAATAATTTTAACTTATCATGAGTAAGTTTTTTTTCTAAGTCAAAATTATAAATTTTTAAATTAGATGAATTTTTTTTTATAGCTAAATTTGAAACCTCAATACCAATTTTTTCCCAATTTTTTCCGAACTCATTTAAAAAAAAGCCAAAGCCACATCCAAGGTCAATTATACGTGGTTTTTTAATTTTTACATTTTTTTTAATAAAGGAAATTTCATTTTTTAGATCTTTTATCTTTTTTTTTCTTTCACTCATCAGATTTCTTTTTTTTCCATCTGGATCCTTAAAATTAGCGAAATTGTTCCAATATTTATTAGTTCTAAAGTTATTCTTCTTCTTTTTTTGTTTATAAAACTCATCAATTTTTAAATTAAAAAAATTCATTTTTTTTGTTTTCTATAATAATTTAAATCACTTTTTGTGTTTATTTCTGGATAAATTTTATTTACCAGCAAACTTTTGATCTTATATCCTCTTTCAATAAAATTTAACCACTCGTTATCTTCCAATTTTTGCAGGTTAGTCATTTTAAGCTTGGTGTAGCGTCTTAAATGATCGATCTTAATACAAACAGGCCCATGATGAGTAAAATAAAATCTATTATCTATTGGGTAAAATGGAATATTGCTACGAGAGATATACATTATATCATTATTTTCAGAGACGACTAATTTTGCGATATTTTTGTCTGTTTTTTTTTTATGAGTTTTGCAGTGTATTGTTGCTGCACAATATTCTTTTTTATTCTTAATTAATTTGAAGGAGTTTATTGTGTTTTTTAATGCAGATGAATTAATAAATGGATTATCGCATGATATTATTAATGCACCAAAATATTTTTTTTTTATATATTTAAGTCCATAACTTGCTCTGGATGTTCCATTATTAATATTTTTATTAAAAGAAATAAGATTTTTTATTTTGGTGTGTAATCTTTTTTTAACTTTATTAGAATCAGTAAATACGTATATATCATCTTCTGAAAAAAATTTTTTTGCTTTTTCATAAGTCAACAAAAGTATTTCTTTGTTTTTAATTTTTAACAAAGGTTTTCCTGGAAGGCGTTTAGAATTATATCTTGCAGGAATAATGCAGCAGATAGACATCTTTATTTTATTTTTAATATTTTCGATAATTCTTTCAAATTCATCAAATTATCTGCAGATGAATATTCCTGAGTAAAATTTTTAATTTTTGATGAAAATTTATTTTTATAATAATTTCTTACTTTTTGACTTTGAGATACTATATAATATTTACCAACATCAACAACATTTCTCCCATCTCCTATCGAAATTAAACTTTCATGGATCTTTTCTCCCAGTCTAGTACCAATTACTTTGTGTTTAATTTTAGGTGCTATTAACTTAGCTAAATCTACAACTTTAAAAGATTTTAGTTTTGGAACTATTATTTCTCCACCTACAGAATGTTTACAAGACCAAAGAACCATTTTAATTGCATCTTCTATAAAAATATTAAATCTTGTCATATCTTTATGTGTAATTTTAATTAACTTATTTTTTTTTTGTTTTTCAAATTCATTAAAGACAGACCCTCTACTTCCAAAAACATTTCCATATCTTACAAGTGAAAATGAAATTTTTTTCCTACCTTTAATATTATTTGCTGAAACGAATAGTTTATCTGAACATAATTTAGTAGCACCATATAAATTTATTGGAGAACAGGCTTTATCTGTCGAAAGACTTATAATCTTTTTTACATTTGATTCAATTGCAGCTTCAACAATATTTTGTGCACCTAAAATATTTGTTTTTATAAATTCTACAGGATTATATTCTGCTGCAGGCACTTGCTTTAATGCAGCAGCATGTATAATTATATCTACATCCCTAAAAGCTGATTTTAACCTTTCTTTATCTCTTATATCTCCTAGAAAAAATCTTAACTTATTTAAAATTTTTTTATCAAACGTATTTTGCAAATTAAATTGTTTAAATTCATCTCTGCTAAAAATTATTATTTTCTTAAAATTAATCTTTTTATTTATAATATAATTTAAGAAGTGAACTCCAAAAGTACCCGTTCCACCTGTAATAAGAATTGTTTTATTATTGAACATTAATTTTTAATTTAAAATATATCATTTAACTAAATTTTTAATAAAATACTATTTATTAAATATAGTTTGTGACCAAATATTGTTAAATAAACCTAAATTTCTTCTAATTCAAACTAATATTCAAATTCATCTTAAAATTAATGGACAAATTCATAAATTATGTAATTGGGGTGGTTAGTTTATTAAACACCCTTATAATAAAGATTATTATCTAAAAAAGGTTTTGAAAGAAAAATAAATTAATTACTCTGCAAAAAATATTTTTTCATAATCCTTTTTTTAAATAAAGATTTAAATAAAAAATTATTTTTATCATATTTGGTAGGCAAATAATTTCTGTTTTTACACTGATTCAGTTTAAATTTAGATTTTGAAAATAATTTTTCTAAATTTTTGAATGATTCTTTTGAAAAATTATTTACATCGAATGCCATAGCTACAGAGTATCCATTATCTGAAAATTGATAAGAAAATTTTTTTTTCGATTTATATAGTTTTTTTGTTATCATATAAATTGGATAGATTTCTTCTTTTCTTAAAAAATTAATTATTTTACTCATTGAGCTATAATAGCTATTTTTGATTAAAATTTCATAGTCAACGATACCTTTTCTGCACAACAAAGGCACCAAATGAATATATTTTGATGGATAATGAAAGTTACTAATATCCATTAAAATATTCTTTTTATCATAAGTTTGAAAATAAATTTTATAAATCAGTTTTAAAAGGAACCTATTTATAAAAAAAGAAATAAAATAAAAAAAATATTTTTCAAAAATGTTAGAATTTAAGTTTTTATTTTCATAAACATCACTTTTATCATTACTAATTACTCCCTTTAAAATAATCGCAAAATTATTTTTTCTAAAAAAAGGGTCAATCTGAATATACTTATAGTCAGCATTTTTTTTCTCTAGTTCCTCTTCAACTTCATTT
>MDTC01086944.1_pt1 | contig 14218 bp, 16 predicted proteins | sample 811181 | NCBI WGS metagenome assembly MDTC01 (sample SAMN05326644, study PRJNA326480) | marine metagenome | isolation source: seawater | place: Pacific Ocean: North | collected 2011 | reverse complement strand
GTGTGCTGGTTTGTAGGTAAATAGAAAGCTAACGCATCAGCCACTTTTTGGAAGTTATCGAAGTAAGCACTGGTCATAAGACCCAATAAGCAAGAACAAAGAGCCTCCTTCATTGATCCAGGATTCTTTTCGATAGGGAAACCAGTATTAGCTTTTCAATTCTGAAAAGCTAAAGCATCCACAGAACCGTCAACCTCTAAGGCTATTTTTAACCTATGACTTGTTGTGCCCGAAGTACATGTGGAGCTTCCGCAGTTTTAAACCTTTGGTACAATTCAAAAAATTGTTCAGTCTGGGTCACTGAAATGGACGCTGAATCTGGGGATGCTTTGGCTTTGTGTCAAAAACACGTCGATAGTCTTAGGGTTCCAATCGGTTGGAGTATGCATGATGAGCGTGATGGAACAGCCAGATTGTGGACTGGTGATGTCGAGGACAAACAATTACAAAAAGCGTCGAAAAAACATGTAGTTCGAAGGCAAAAAACACAAAGCGGAAAAATTATCGAAATTGAAGAATTGCAGTTGTTTCCGACATCGGAAATAGTCGATGATGTACCAACCCAGAGAGCTGTGATTACTTCGCAGCTAATTCCTGGGGCCGTTGTTTATGTCGATAGCCAATCAAGTTGGCTAGGTAAGGGTAGCCCTCTTCTGGAGAGGGCTTTCCGCTCTTCAACTTGACCCAGTAAAAATATTTTAAAGAAGTTTGGTAGGGCGCTGGTCTGTCAATACCAAACGACCTTTAAAGTTAAAAGTTGCTCGAAATCTAATTGAATTGTTGTCCATAAGCACTAGTTCAAGCCCGTCAGTAGCAAGGGAAAGCTGACAGTTGAACTCATCTTGTAACGAAGGAATGACTTCTTGTAGCAGATCATGAATCTTTTGATGTCGGTCTGCCTCGATTGAATCTAAGTCGAATTCAACAAAATCCCCAGGCTCTGTGCCTATAGCCCTCATTTATTGAACTTTTCGGTGTGTCTGTAAATACCAGTTAAAACTGAGTTCCCTCTCGGATCGATTCGAAGGGAAAATGAATCGAGCAAAGTTTCTACGATCACTAATCCGTTGCCGCTTTCTTTGAGTGAAGTGCATTGTGGTGCGATATCAAATGGTGGATTATTTGAGATAATAGTAAATTTTAGTCCATTTTTAATATGGTGGATTTGAATTACCTGAAGGCCGAATCCATGAATCATTCCATTAGTTAAAAGCTCCGTCACGATGAGTTCAAGATCGATGCTGCACCCAGGATGCTGTTTCAACCAAGTTCGCGCTCGTACCAGGTCTAAGGGATTATCCTCACAGACAAAATAAGCACGTTGGAACATTGTTATCCAGATTGACGGAAGTGGTTGTGGCAGTAGAACAATTTGATGGATCTTATAAGTTGCATCTGTAATCTGTCTAGGTTTGATTTAGCGTCTAACTGGAGCGAAGATTTCAGATAAAAATCTAAGACATTGGATTTACCGAACGTTGGCATACTCTGTTCAAGGTACCGTTTAGGTGTGGATATCGTAATTCCAGTTTTAGGTTCCTTGCTCTTTGTTTATGTCATCTATTCAATGGGTCTGCGTATGATGGCCAGCTTTTCGCGCGAAGTGCCTCCGCCTCCGCCGTCTGGAGAACTCAGACGGGTGAAGCTGACTTACCGGTGCACTCTCTGTGGCACGGAAATACGAATGACCCGTTCTCCCAACCAAGTGCCTGAAGGACCACGCTGTTGTATGGAGGAAATGGAACTGGTGAAAAATCATGAGGATGATTAGCTTCTAAAGCTAAATCCACAACTTATACACATCTTGGGGATTAATTACATATTTGTAGTTAGAACACTTAGAGTGGCATTTATTTTCAGCGCCATCGGGTGGCTGTAAGAAGCCCAGCGAGCACGAAACCGAGACCTCCAAGAATCCATCTGCTACTTGGACTACCGGGTAACCAACTCATATAGTTCGAAAAAATAATAGCTACCCCAAACATCATTAACGCAAGAATTATCCAGCCAAACCAGGCAGGGCTTGGTAACTCTCTGTCAGCAATTTGTGCGTCCGGATTTAGAGTCCCTGCGGGACGGGTACCTTTAGGAGTTAGTCGACTTTTTGTGGGCCTTGCCATGCATATCTATCATAGAGGGCGAAAAGCGGACGTTAAGTTATCGTAGTGAGTTACTGGAATTTAATTGCTTGGTTCCACCGTTATTAACCCATTATTTGTGTTCGGGTTTTCAGTATTTGGAGTAGGTGGCAGCGGAGCAGTTTGTGGCTCAGCAACTATTAAGATTACGTCAGAACCGAGCAGTAAACTTGTTCCAGGAGCGGGTTCAATCCCAATGACGTGACCAATTCGGGGATCGTCTACAGGTACCTCTCCCATTACTCTGACGACCGCATATCCGAGATTTTTTATTGCTGATTCAACTGAATTAGCATCTGTGATACCTAAAATTTCAAGACTCGGAACTAACCCAATTTCAGGTCCAGCTGAAATAATTAGCTTAATAACGCTTCCACGTTCAATCGTCTCATTAGCTAGTGGCTCGGTACGGATTACATGATTTATAGGGAATTCAAGCGAAAACTCTTGTAAAATTTCATCTAGGAGCCCTTTTCTTGCAAGAGAGACCCTTGCATCTTCCAATTTTTGTCCTTCGACTTGGGGCACTATCACTTCTCCCCTCCCAACGGAAACTATGAGAGTTATAAGTGACCCTTGGGGACGTTTTTGTGTGCTGGGAACGTCCTGGCTAATTACGATTCCAATATCAAACTCGTCCGTTTCCGTATCGATGCGGTTTACGGAAAAACCTGCGGCAAGAAGAAGCTGCTCTGCTTCATCGTAGTTAAGTCTTTCAACCGAAGGAATAGGGATAACATTCAATCCCTTTGATACAAAAAGTCGGATTGGGTTATCAGGATTGTTGGGATCTGCAAGTAACAACCCGGAACGTGGATCTTGTTGGAAAACTTGATTTTCGGGGGTGTTTTGACGTTCCTGGAATTCAATCACTATGTTTTCAAATCCTGAGTCGCCTAATAATGCTTCCGCATCCTCCCAATCCAATCCAAGTAATTCTGGGACACGAAGCTTTAAGTCACTTTGGTTCTCTATCTCAAGGCCATTTTGGATGTTATTTGATGATCGGTCAATTAATAGGAAAAGGAGGCCACCAATAATTATTAAGGCGATCACGAGGAGAGTTATCCATATTGGCGTGCCTGTTTTTTGATTTTTGCCGATCAAAGGTTTAGCTGGTCGTTTAGTGTTAGTACTTTCGGGTGAAAGCTTATTTCCGTCAGTTGGTGCTGGCTGATTTATTACGTTAGCTCCTTGATGCTTCGGATTGAGAGTATCAGTGCCGTTTGTGCCAAGAGCCATAGGCTGTTTGGTGGTTGGATCATCACTCTTGGCTGGAATATAGGAAGTAGCTAAAACATGCTGACCTTCCCGAAAGCGTCTGAGATCACCTCTAAGATCTTCGGCTGAGGCATAGCGGTCCAATGGTTCTTTTACAAGACCGCGAAGGCAAATAGCTTCGAGTGGGTTTGGTATATCAATGTTTAGCTGTGAGGGTGGTTGCGGTATTTCCTGCACGTGTTTATAAGCTATGGATACAGGCGTCTCACCAGTAAATGGTGGCCTTGTAGTCAGCATTTCGTATAGGACCACTGAAAGTGAATAGACGTCACTTCGGGGGTCTGCAGGCTGGCCTTGCGCTTGCTCTGGGGACAAATACGTTGCCGTCCCCATTACTGAGCCAGTTTGAGTCAAATCGTCGCCAGAGTTGCCTGTCAATGCTCGTGCGATACCGAAGTCGGTAACTTTGACTTGACCAGCAGCTGTGATTAAGACATTGCCAGGTTTTATATCTCGGTGTACTACCCCATTGCGGTGAGCAAATGTTAACGCCGATGAAATATCAATTGCTATGTCGGCGGCCCTGTCAGGGTGCAAGGGTCCTTCGGATCGAATAATCTCAGCGAGACTTCTACCTTCCACGTATTCCATAACTATGTAGTAGGTGCTATTTTCTTGGCCCCAGTCATAGACCCCAACGACATTAGGTTGGTTAAGATTTGCAGCGGCCTGGGCTTCGCGTCGAAAACGTTCAACAAATGATGGGTCAGTCGCAAACTCTGGGAATAGGACTTTGACTGCTACGAGGCGGTCTAAAAGTTGATCTCGACCGAGAAATACTTCGGCCATACCGCCTCTAGCGATTCGTCGATACAACTCGTATCTGCCGCCTAATATGGGTCGTTCGGTATTGGACATGATCTACTGGCGGTCCTTAGTGGGAAAGGATTAAGACTAATAAGTTCTAGGGTTCATTAACGGTAGAGGTTGGAAGACGCAAAGACGCTTCGATAACGGCGCGGGCAATTGGTCCCGCATCGGTTCCTTGGGTGTAAAAACCTTCAGAACCTCCTTCCTCTACAAATACAGCAACAGCGACCTCGGGGTTGGCTACTGGAGCAAAAGCTATGACCCAATTATGAGTGGTAGTGCTATTTTCGACCCGCACGGTCCCTACTTTGGCTCCGACCTTGACTCCTTCAGCTTGAACAGACTGCTCGGCACCACGTTCAACTGACTTCGAAAGTATGGCCTTTAATTCTTCTGAAACGCTCTTTGTAATAGGTCTACCTAAAATTTGAGATTGATAGTTTTTGAGAACTTCACCATTGCTGGTCGTGATTTTATTAATAATTCTAGGTGAAAAAAGAATACCACCGTTCGCAATTGTTGACGCAACTGATGCCATTTGCAGCGGGGTCGCAGATACGCCCCCTTTACCTATCCCAGATTGAGCTAAAAGTGAGAGGTTTGGATCGTAGAACTCGGGTTGGTGAATAAATGATTCTGTGATACCGGGCAGGTCAATAGTTAGTTCTGAGTTAAAGCCGAACGCCTCTGTTTGCTCTACGAGAATAGTTGGTCCCAATGAAATAGCCATTTGAGCAAACCCTGTGTTACACGATTGTTCGAGTATTTCATAAATTGTTCCACCGCATATTTTACCGTCTACGTTGGTAATGGGTGAGTTTGTTTGGGGAACGACGTAGTAACCAACTTGCGGATAAATAGGCCTATCTTTGGCAATGGTGATGTCAGATAAGCCAGCAGAAGCTGTTATGACGCTAAATATTGGACCGGGTGGGTAGCTTTCTTGATAGGCCTTTGAGCGAATAGGGTTTTGACTATCACTGAGTAAGTTGTCGCGAAAATTATCCACTTGGTTCAAGTCATGTGATGAAAAACTATTCGGATCATAAGAGGGATTTGACCATAGAGCTAAAATGGCTCCATCTTGCGGGTTGATCGCAACAACTGCACCCGACCGATTACCAAGTGCTGCTCGTGCAACAAGTTGTACGTCATGTCTAAGAGTCAGCTCCAAATTTGCAGTTCGGTTTCGATTGAGAAATAAGTCAGAAGCGTTTTGAACTCTGACTTCTATTTCAGTGCCAGATAGGTGACTGTTGTAGAGGCGTTCTAATCCACTTGCACCGTATTCAAAGGATATGAAGCCTGTTACATGAGCATATAGATTGTCAAAAGGATATTGTCTCAATCGCTTCAGATCTCCCTGAATGCTGATTGTTTCAGCGATAATTTCGCCGTCGGCTGTTCTTATTAGACCCCGTGGTTCGGTAAAGGTCATTGAGATAGACCGAGTGTTACTAGGATCTGATTTGTATTCGTTTGCTCGAATGAGTTGAGTCAAATTTAATTGAGTGAATAAAATGAGAAAAATCGCCATGAATACGATTGTTAATTTAGCGATTTGGCGATTCATATTGATCTTGTGCCATTAGTCGTTGATGAAGAATAGGGGTCGATTGACGTGGCGGTTTGTGAGATTTTGAGCAGTATCCCAAAAATTATATAATTGGAGACCAAACTGGAAGGTCCATAGGCCAGGAAAGGAATTTGCAGCTCGGTTAATGGTGACAGTCTTAAAACACCGGCAATAACTATTGCTGCCTGCGCTCCTATGACAGTAGTAAGACCAACGGCGAGTATTGTTTCGAATGCACTATGAGCTCTGATAGCTATTTTGCAACCAAGCCCAACTATCAATAGGTATGAGATAAGAATAGCTGTAGCTCCCATCAGGCCTAGTTCTTCGCCGAGAACGGCAAAAATAAAGTCAGTTTCAACTTCTGGGATTCTTTGTGGGCTTCCCACTCCAGGTCCTGTTCCAGTTAGCCCACCACTTGCGAGAGCAAAAGTTGATTGTAATATTTGATACCCGGCGTCGGTTTTGTGATCCCAGGGACTGAGCCAAACGCTTATCTTGCCTTGCAGAGAGTTGGAGATACTAACACATGCAATTGCGCCAATAGCGTAAAATAGTGTGCCGAAACTTAGATAAATGAGTCGATTACTAGCTACCCAAAGTAAGACGGTAGATACGAAGAAAAATATGAGAGAAAACCCAGGGTCTTGGTACAAAATTAGTATCAATAAGCTAATAGATGAGCTGGTTGCTAGAGGCCTTAGATGTCGCACCTCTGGGAGAGTGAAGGTACTGAAACTCTTTCCTCCAAGAGTTAATAGCTCTCGGTTCTCTATTAGGTAGGATGCAAAAAAAATAGGTAATAGCACTTTGGCTAGTTCAGCTGGTTGGATCGAGAAATCTCCTAGTTGAATCCACATTTTTTTCTTTCCCAAGTCATTATTCATGTATGGGAGAAGTGGGAGCATTAGCAAACTTAATCCAATAATTCCGCATAAAACTTTGTGTCGTCTTAATGAAAGGACATTGCGAACACAAAAAATTGTCAATACAAAGGCAGACATCGCGATAGCAGTCCATATTGCTTGGTTGCTGGCAAGGCCCGAATCCAGTCGAACTATAAAAACGTATCCGATGCCATTTAGTAAACCCGCAATTGGAAAAAGAATGCCGTCAGCTGTAGGAATAAGAAGACGAATAGCGGCATGACCAATAGCTAATAGTCCTAAAATAATTAGTAAGAATGGTAGGACATTTGTTGGAATCGAACTTTGGCTCCCGTGGGCAGATAATGCATAGAGCGAGCAAAGAATTAAACCAACTAAAAAAAGGAGAGTCAGTTCGATGACTCTTTGTCTTGGCACGTTAGTTTTCCTCTAAATTATTTACATCACTCAGGTCGAAAACCCTGGTTCTTTTTAGACGAAGAAATAATTTGCTGATTAATCCGTTGTGTTTGTTATCAGAGATTAGAGAATTTGATTGTTTTTCGTTAACTTGTGTGCCCGTATCAGACTCACTTGTTTGAATATTTTCAATATTGACGTTTATCACTACAACGGTTGTGTTGTCTCGACCTCCATGCATATTTGCAGCTCGTACTAGAGCTTTAGCAGCGTTGCTTGCTAGTGGATTTTTGAGGAGATGTTTCATGAGTTCGGTATCTGAAAGCTCATTTGTTAAGCCATCGCTGCAAAGTATAAAACGGTCGCCCTCTTTTGGGGTCAGGCGCCAACTATCAACTTGAACTTCGCTATGCACCCCGATAGCTCGGGTTAACATATTGCGATAGGGGTGTGTGGCAGCGTCAGCCTCAGTTATTTCTTCCCGTCGAACTAATTCGGCTACATAACTGTGATCCAGGGTCAATTGTTCAAACTCAGCACCATTAAATCGGTAAATCCGGGAATCGCCGACATTGGCTATGGCAAAGTGGCGCGAATCAGCGGCACCTAAAACCGCTATTGCTGTGAGTGTTGTCCCCATCCCATGAAGATTGGGTTTATTCAGAGCTGTTTGATGTACAACTCGGTTTGCCTCGACGAATGCTGACTCAAAGTTTTCGAGGGAGTCATGTTTAGCGCTAGATAATGTTCGCACCGCAATATTTGCAGCGACTTCTCCGCCTTGGTGACCGCCCATTCCGTCAGCTACGGCGAACAGACCGGAATCTGTGTGCATTGCATCTTGATTAGTGGTTCTTACGCGACCTTGATCGGTGGCGGCGCCCCAGCTGAGGCTTAGGCGCCGTTTTCCTGATTCGTTCAAGACATTACCTCAAAGACCGTTGAGCCAACTTGGATCTGGTCACCTAGTTTCAAGGCGATAACTGTGTTTACTTTTTGGCGGTTTAAGTATGTGCCATTAGTTGACCCGAGGTCTTCGATAAGAAGACGTTCTTCTTGGCGAAAAATTCGAGCGTGAAGTTGCGAGGCATATGAGTCATCAATAGTTAGATGACACCCGGCTGCCCTTCCAATAGTTAATTCTTCGTCCAGATGATGGCGTGTTCCTCGCTGAGTTTCTGGGGTCCTAACTATTAGGGCATTGGGGTTTTTGGGTCTCTTTGAATTAAAAAGCTTGTTGTGCGTTAGCTCTGGAGATGGTCTTACTCCTTCCCAAATAGCTCTCAAGACCCTAAAAAAAAATAAGTAAATGAGAAGTAGTAAACAAATAGTTAGGAGCTGTATTAGCTGAGGAGACATATATTCAACTCACTTCGAGACGGAGTTGATGCTCACCAATCGTGATGATGTCGCCATCAATTAAGCGTTGGTTGTCGACTGCAATTCCATTAAGAAGAGTTCCGTTAGTAGATCCAAGATCGACTAAAAATAGACCTTGGTCATCTAAACGTATTTCTGCATGGTGCCGGCTGACGTTTGATCCTTGAAGAATAATTCCACATTCATCTGCGCGTCCTAATAGTTGAGGAACTTTAATTTTTATTCTGGTGCCCTCTGCAGCGATCAGGTAACCCTTTTCCGCTGATGATCTCTGTCGGTATTCGCCTGACATTTCGAATTTACCTGCACGAAAATTAGGATTCGTAACGAAAGTAACTGAGACGGGACCGGAAAATCCGTAGTTGTATGTTTTTACGTGATCCCGCATTACTTCGATAATTTCTCTCCGAAGTGTTTCTTCTATGGGAGTGAACCGATGTCGATCTTCATGGGCGAGAGCATAAGTGAGATGGTTGGGCACAATCGTATATCCTCGTGTATCGATTGTTCTGCCCTCATCAAGAAGTTGACCGACTCGGCGCCCTAATTCGAGAGGCCGCAAATTGGACCTAAAGAAGCGACAAAAAATTTTGTCGGCGGTATGGTTTAGCCGACGAAAAAAAGGTCTTACTCTCATCGTGTCACTTAGTCTAGGGCTAGTGGTGGCTGTGTGTGGTTGAGTAGCGGAAAGAGTACTGAGAATATGAACGTTGCGGAACCTGTTAAATGTGCAGTTAACCTAATGGAACTCACTAGCGCGAGTGGCGGAATTGGCAGACGCGCAGGCTTCAGGTGCCTGTGCCCGTAAGGGTGTGAGGGTTCAAGTCCCTCCTCGCGCACCAGAAATAAATCAGAAGCGCACCAGAGGGTAGGTATAACTTTCATGGCCCGAAATGAACGTAAAGCCAAGACTCGAACTTTTTCGAATGAAGAATTGAAAGCGGCATTATCTCAATTTAACCAAGGTGTTTCAGATACCCGCGAACATGAACGTTCGAGAAAGGCGATTGTAAAAGCGGAAAGAATTCGCAACGATGCTGCTGCAGAAGTGAAACGGCTCCTTGATATGGATGTACCGGCTCAAGAACGAGAGGCTGCAGAAAATAGTTATCGAGAGGCTCTGCAAACTTTGCAGAGATTAAGTAACTCGGGTGAGGAATTACCGATTGATGTACCTGGTGAAGTTACCGATGTTGAAGATGGTAAGCCTCTGGGTGATGTACCTGAGGTAATTAAAGAAACTACGTAAGGGGCAGAGTTTGTTCTCCCCAGGCACCTTCTAACTGTAATAAAAATTGCTTAGTAGCAATGCCTGCTGCAAAACCTGTTAGCGAGCCATTAGCTCCAATAACCCGATGACACGGTAAAATTATGGAAATAGGATTCCGGCCGTTGGCAGATCCGACTGCTCTGGTAGCGGTCGGCCGATTAATTGAATCTGCTTGTTGTTGGTAAGTAATAGTTTTTCCATAAGGAATATTTGCTAATGACAACCATGTCGCGAGCTGGAATTCTGTTCCTCTTAGGTCTAGTGGAACATCAAATTCTTTTCTTTTACCCTGAAAATATTGTGTTATTTGCTCAGAAGTGGTTTTCAGAATGGGGTGGTGATTACTACTTTCCCAAGTGGGCGGAAGTTTTACGCGATTGGTATCATTCGGCCAAAGCACTGCTCGGAGACCAGTCTTGCTGGATATTAGTCGAAGCTGACCAATAGGGCTTTCCAAAAAGAGCTGGTAGAGCTGTTCGTTCATAGAGTATTTAAAATAATCGTATAGGACGAGAGCGACTTCATATTGACGGCTTTAGTTTTTGAGGGGTTATAACAACGAGTGTTTCCATTGATTTAAGTATGTTATCTCGCTCGCTTTTTTTCGCGGGGCTGGACTGAAATTATCTCCTTTGTAAAAAGCCACTGGTAATAAAGCACATTGCGTAACCGAGCTTGGTACTCCAAGGAGCTTGGCGATGGCTTCTTCATGAGCAAGATGAAAAGTTGTCCAAGCAGAGCCTACCCCTCTAGCCCTTGCCGCTAATTGAAAGCTCCATACACTAGGAAGAACGGACCCAAAATATCCAGCAACTGATCCAACTTCGTCTTCTCTGACTGGGGGCCTATCGAGTCGCAGTGGGATAACCATGGCCGGCACTTTGTGCATGTTTTCTATGAGATAAATAGAAGAATCAATTACTTTCGCAGCTCGCGAATCCGCGTGGGCTCCTTGGTTTGCCTGCAGGTATGGCAGACCGACAGACCTATATGCTTTGGCTATTTCATTCTTCAACTCTGGGTCTGTAACGATAAGCCATCTATTTCTTTCCAAGTTACCCCCGACTGGTGCGTGACCGGCGATTTCTATGCATTCCAGTAAAAGCTCATTTGGTACTGATCGTTCCAAGTTAAGTCTTTTGCGAACTTGTTTTGTTGTCGTCATTAACCGGTTAATCTCATCCAGATCAAAATCGGTCATTTAAACGAAGGCATTCCAGTGATTTCCTGGCCGAGGATAAGCCCATGGATCTCTTCGGTACCTTCATAAGTCATCACTGATTCCATGTTGTTTGCGTGACGCATAGGCGAATATTCAGTGCTGACTCCGTTAGCGCCCATCATTGCTCGTGCTGTGCGAGCTGCATCGATAGCTACCCGGCAGTTGTGTCGCTTGGCCATGGAAATGTGGAATGGGCGAAGAGTATTAGCTTCTTTTAGTTGGCCTAGGCGATTCGCTTGAAGATTTGCGTTAGTCATTTGGGTGAGCATGTCTGCGAACTTGATTTGATTGATCTGAAAACTTGCGAGAGGTTTGCCGAACTGTGGCCTATCTAGCTGGTATTCAAGTGCTGATCTGTAACAGCTTCGGGCAACTCCGACTGCTCCATAAGCGATTCCATATCTAGCTTCGCTTAAACAACTGAGAGGAGCGCCGATACTGATTGCGTCTGGCAATCTCATACTTTCCGGAACTTCCACGTCGGTCATATAAAATTCTCCGGTTATTGATGCTCGAAGAGAAAGTTTGTTTTCTATTTTTCGAGCTTCGAATCCTGGTGAGTCAGTTGGTACCAGAAATCCTCTGAAACCCTCGGCAGTGTTTGCCCAAACAATTGCTAACTGAGCGATGCCGGCATTGGTAATCCAACGCTTTGCGCCGTTGAGAACCCATTTATTTCGAACCTTGACTGCTCTTGTAGTCATCGATGAGGGGTCTGAACCATGATCAGGTTCGGTAAGTCCGAAGCATCCAATTATTTCCCCACTTGCCATGCGTGGGAGCCATTGTTGTTTCTGTTCTTCTGAGCCGTATTTCCATATTGGGAACATGCAGAGGGAGCCCTGGACTGATACAAAGCTTCGAAGGCCACTGTCGCCTGATTCAAGTTCTCGGCAGGCAATACCATAGGCAGAAGCAGAGGCACCGGCGCAACCGTAACCGTCTAAGTGCATCCCGAGCAAACCCATATCGGCGATGGTTGGGACAAGTTCCATAGGAAAAGTGCCAGCTTCGAAGTGCTCTGCGACAATGGGGTTAAATTCATTTTCAACAAAGCGTGAGACAGTATCTCGAATCATTATCTCGTCATCGCCGAGTGTTGAATCGAGGTCATAGAAATCAGAAAGATCAGCCATACGATAAGTATTCCAAGTATCTGGGTGCGATCAAAGTCGAGTGCTAGAACCTTTTACATAGAGCTACTATTTTGTCGCAATTGGTCGCTGTTCATCATGACTCCACTGAGACCAGGAACCTGCATACAGCCGAGCTTTTCCTAGACCAGCGTATTCAATCGCTAAGAGGTTGTTGCAAGCACTTACACCAGAGCCGCAATAAACAACAGCGCTATTTTGATCTGAGATCCCGATTTCTGTGAAACGAGAATAAAGTTCTGCTGGAGAAAGAAACTTTCCCTCATCACTCGTGTTGTCGCCGAACGGTGCATTTACAGCCCCTGGTATATGACCCGCTCGGGGATCTACAGGTTCGTTTTTTCCAAAAAATCTATCTGGTGTTCTCGAATCTATGAGAACACCGACTTTGTTTGAACCGACGGCAGCTGCATCATCGGCTGTAGCTAAAAACTCAGACGGCCATTCGATAATTGGTCTAAACACTGGAAGACGACGAAAACTGCCGGTCTGCAATTGATGCGGGTATTTCGTGATGCCACCATCTAGTAGCGCTGCATCACAGCCTAAAGCTCGAAGCATCCAGACAAGTCGTCCTGCTGACATCCCATTCGTGTCGTCGTAAGCAACTACAGTGTCTGACTCCTTAATTCCCAGCGAGCCCATGCTCACAGCAAATGATGCAGCTGCTGGCATTGGGTGTCTTCCACCGCTGATTGTGGGTAATGTTGCTAAATGTTCATCAAGGTCAACGTAGATAGCACCAGGTAGATGACCGTTAAAATAAGCATCGCGTCCGGGGGTTCGATCTAAGTACCAACGGACATCGCATAAAATAATGTCTGGGCGGTTTGTCAGAACTTCTGGTCCGATGACGGGGGGAAGCATAGAGTGACTATTCATTGGCTGAACATTGTCATCCATTGTTGCTCAGAACTTGGCTTAAATACATAATTAAGCTCTCGAGTCAGACCCATCGTTGCTGAAGAATGGAATGAATATCGATGGCCAGGAAAAAGAACTGTGTCATCGGGAACTTTAGCGAGTGTGTGATGAAGGGAATGGAACATGGCTGAAGGGTCGCTTCCTGGTAGATCTGTGCGTCCGCAGCCTTCTAAAAAAAGTGTATCCCCAGCTACTAGAGTCCCTTCGACTAAAAAACATTGGCTACCTGGAGTGTGACCTGGCGTGTGAATTAGATCGATTGGAATCTCTCCCACCATTATGCGGTCACCTGGGTCATGAATCATGAGGTCAGTATCGCTCACGTCAGTTACTTTTTTTATTAACTGTGCTTCTGTTGCTTGAACGTGAATTTTTACGCCTTGTAGTTCTAGCAGTTCCCGAATACCTTCAATAGAGTGGCCCATCATTGACCCTCCAACATGGTCAGGGTGGTAATGAGTAGCTAGAACACCAGATAATTTCATCTCATCATTGGCGAGAACATCGAGTAAGTCCGCAACACCGTAAGCCGGATCTACAGCCACTGCATCTCCGGTTTCCCGATCTCCTATTAGATATACAAAGTTCGCCATTTGTTCTGCAAGTTGATTATCGACAGCGAAATCTCGGCCGGAGAGTAGCTGACGAAAGTAAAAACGGTCCGTTGACATACATTTCAGAATATCGTTGGTTCGGAAACTAGTCCTCTTGAATGAGACTCTTTCTTGATTGAGAGGGCATCATAGGAGTGATGGACTTTTTCGAAGGTGAGCTGATGTGAGGAATCGGATTCTTCGTTTCGCAACATATGCGGCAGTTGGCTCTATAACTGGGGCGATTATTTCGGTTGTTACTTTGGTGGCCGAAAAATTTTTATTAGAGGATATTTTAGAACGTGATCTTTGGCAGAAAGCGGCTGCCCCAGTAGTTGGTTTGTGGATAGCGATTTTGGTTCTACGTTGGGCAGATAGGGGCTCTCCTCTTTCGCCATCAACTTCTGAAGAATATATTCGCAGCTACCATTCGAAGTCTCAACTTTTGCGTCTCATTCACCTTCCATTTCGGATGTTAGCTGGAATCGCAACTGTTGGGATGGGCGGAGCTGTTGGTTTGGAAGGCCCGTCTATATACGCAGGAGCCACTGTCGGATCCGGGATCCAAAGGAAATTTAGTTGGT
>MDTC01266440.1_pt1 | contig 14224 bp, 15 predicted proteins | sample 811181 | NCBI WGS metagenome assembly MDTC01 (sample SAMN05326644, study PRJNA326480) | marine metagenome | isolation source: seawater | place: Pacific Ocean: North | collected 2011 | reverse complement strand
TTACAACCAACAACGCCCGCACAGTTATAACGGTGGGTTAACACCTGTGCAGGCAGAAAAACGGCTTAACAAACTGTCCGGAAATAGTTGACCACTACAATGGCCTCCCCACAGGGACTCGAACCCCGATCGGTCGCTTAGGAGGCGACTGCTCTATCCTGTTGAGCTATAGGGAGACGGAGCGCATTCTAACGGCTGGGGAGGGTGTTGTCAGCCCTGACAGGCTTCTGCTTGCTGTTGTGCGTTCAGGGCTGGTTATTAATTGAACAATCTGCTCGTGAGAGGTTGTCAGAGGTCGGCGAACGGGTCTTCATTTGTCTCATTGGTTTGCCGCTCTTCCCACTGCAGTTCGTTGATCAGCTTATCCAGATAACGCTGTGCCATAGGCGAAATGCGGGTAAAAGCAAAACCGCAGGTCGTATCACCTTCATCGGTGTTTACCACGTGGCGGGCTTCCAGTGAGCAGTCCATGGTGTGTTCGCTGTTAAAGCGGATGCGGCCAATATCGAACTTTTCCTGTTGTTGCAGGCGCTTTTTTACGTTGCCTTTGAAATAGGCTTTGAAGCCGCTGGAGGAGATATCTTTCAGCTGACCGATAAGATCGCCTTCGCTGTCACCCATGCGGATTTTGACCAGTATTTCATGGGCCGGGGGAATCATAACTCGGTAGGAATCGCGACGCTGCAGGTAGAGGACTTTATCGGGAAACTCGGCACGATACTGTTCTTTTCCGGACTGATAGGTCAGACGACCTGTCATGCGGAATTCGATGCGGATTCCCTGGCTGTCGCATTCAATGCTGAAGCGTTTGCCGGAGCGGATCATTTCATTGCCCTGCTGGGGAATGACCTTGTCCATAAAGAAGCTGCGACTCTTGAGGTCGGTTGCCGTAATGGCTGAGCTGAATACCTCGGTACTGCCGTCGATATGCACTTTCACCGGTGTCGACATAAGTACGATTTTACGCAGCGCACCATAGATATCTTCCGCCTCTTCCAGCAGATATTCCTGATTACTATCCATTTCCATCGACATGGCTATTGCTTCCGACACTGTTCAGACCTCAATGTATCCCCGCCCGTTGTTGAGGTGATTTTCTTTGCCCTGATCATTGTATAAGTGTGGATCATTATCGCGGCCGCGCAAGATTTTGAGTTTCTGAACAGTACGGTGACGTGCCGTCAATACAATGTCAGACAGCTGTTGCGAGAGTTTGCGGTTGCGGTTGTACTGTTGCTCCAGTTCCTGCCACAGGCGGTTAATGTTTGCCGCCGGGCGGATATCCGGATGGTTGAGACAGGTGTCTGCGGAATCCATCCCCTTATTCTGCATCCATTGCAGGCGCTGGCTGGCATGGTCACGCAGTTGTTGCAGACATTGGCTGCTGGAGGTTCGCAGGTGTTGCAGGGTGCCTATATCGTTGGCGCGGATGGCGCCGCGCTCCTGGTGCATCAGATCATGAATCTGACGCGCCAGATTCAGTTCTTCATCTAGCAGTTTGGCAAAATGCTGGGTGTCGATGCTCATGGCGGACTACTTTCAGTTGAGTTTGTCCTCAAAAGAAAGCATTTTCCCTGCCAGCTTGTCGTAATCGATTTTGTATTCGCCATTCTGGATCGCATTGCGGATGCGGTCGACGGTGGCGTCGTCTACTTCCGGCATATCACGGATCTCAGCTTCAATCTGCTGAATACTTTTGCTGCTCGCGCTCAGTTTGACCTGATCGGTGACTTTGGCCGTTTCCTGAGCTTTGCTGTTGTTGTCCTGTTTGCCCGGTACGGCTTCGGTTGCGCCGCTCCTGGTTTTTGAACTGGTGTCAGTTCCACCAGTTAACTTATTGATATTCATGGATAAATCTCCCAGCCAGTTTGCCATTTTACACTCCTGCATAGATGTTATCGGCCAGCTTTTATGGAACTTTAACTTTTTTTTGGAATTTTTATTCCACCTGTACTAACCCGGGGGCAATGGCGGTCGCTGTGACGATTTTGCCGCTGCGGTTGTTCTTTACCCTCAGTGTTTCACCTTCCCGCGCTCTCCCCATGGCGGTCCCTTTCATGGTGACACTGATGCCCGGACGATTCACCCTGATATCGACCTCATCGCCACGACCTATGATCAGTGGCTCGTCCAGCATGTCCGGTGACAATACTGTCCCGGCACGCAGGCTGCGCTTTACCTGCAGGCCGCGCAGAGGAATGTTGCGGCCAAAGAATCCTTTGTTCAGCTCACCAATGTCATGCCGCACATAGCGGATGTCGGCGCTGGTCAGATGAACGCCGGCCGTCGTGCTGTGGGCCAGTACGGCAACTTCACGGTAAACATGCAGCTGAATCGCCATATGGCGGCTCCAGTAGGGCGAGGGGCAATGTATTTCTATGCCGTTTCGCCCGGGCTGCAGGGGTTTGACCAGATCCGTCAGGGGCTGACTGTCGCAATCCTGCAGACGGAAGTCTGACGGTGTGCCAGGAAAACTGATTTTGCTGTTCCTGCTGTCGCCGCTTATTTCCTGCCAGCGCTTCAGCAACTGCCGCGAAACCGTCTGCTGCCAGTCGTTCTGTGCCGCAGCAAAGGCAGGCGCTGTCAGGGCCAGAGCTAAAAAAGCTGTAATTATCCTGTGCATACGCAGGTTCTGAACTATGCTCATAAACAGATTGAACTGAATGTCATTAATCCGGCGTTCCGGATGGCTTTAGGTATTTTGAGCAAAGGCCATGCCGGGTTGGGTGAGGGAGCTTGTTTATGGCAGGTGTATTGGACTCGGTAAACCAGCGTACGCAGCTGGTAGGGCAGAACCGTCTGGAGCTGCTGCTGTTCCGGGTAAATGGTAAGCAGGTGTACGGAATTAACGTTTTTAAGGTTAAGGAAGTCCTGCAATGCCCAAAACTGACAAATCTGCCCGGCAGTAATCCTGTCGTGCGTGGTGTTGCCCACATCCGTTCCGGGACCATCCCGATTATGGATATGAGTATGGCGACCGGTAACGCACCGCTGAAGGATCTGACCAATGCGTTTGTCATCATCACGGAATACAACCTGAAAACTCAGGGGTTTCTGGTTGCCGGTGTGGAACGCATCATCAATATGAACTGGGGGGATATTCATCCGCCACCAAAGGGAACCGGCCGGGAGCATTATCTGACTGCCGTTACCGAGGTTGAGAAGAATCTGGTTGAAATCATTGATGTGGAAAAAATCCTCGCCGAAGTCTCACCGATCAGTGAAGAGATCAGTGAGGGTGTAATTACCGAAGAAGTGCAGATACGTGCCCGTGAGCGCAAGGTGCTGATTGTCGATGATTCGAAAATCGCCCGTAAGCAGGTAACGCGCTGTCTGGAAAACGTCGGTGTGGAAGTGGTAGCACTGAATGACGGATTGCAGGCCTGGCAGCATCTGGAAGAGATCGCTGACTCTGGTGAAAATGTCAGTGATCGCTACATGATGATGATTTCGGATATCGAAATGCCGGAAATGGATGGTTATACGCTGACCACACGCGTTCGTGCGGATAATCGTATGTCCGGTTTTTTTGTGGTTCTGCACTCTTCTCTCAGTGGCGTGTTTAACAAAGCCATGGTGGAGAAAGTTGGCGCCAATGATTTTATCGCCAAATTCGATCCGGACATCCTCGCCGAGCGGGTTGCCAGCCGTATTAACGCGTGATTCTGCCGATCTGGAATAATGCATGAGCAAAGAGATGTCAGCTGATGAATACAAACGGTTCCAGCAGATTCTGGAGAAATCCAGTGGGATTCTGCTGGGGGCCGGTAAAGAATACCTGGTCACCAGTCGTCTGCGTCGTCTGATGGAGCGCGAAGCCATCGCTTCTGTTGGCGATCTGGTGAGCAATATGGAGCGTAACCGCAGTCTTATGGAAAACGTGGTGGATGCCATGACGACCAATGAGACGCTGTGGTTCCGTGATGATCATCCTTACCGGATTTTTCGTGAGATGCTGTTGCCGGAGATGGCAAAGAACCGCCGCCCGGTGAAGGTCTGGTCCTCTGCCTGTTCAACAGGGCAGGAACCTTATTCTCTCAGTATCGAGTTTGAAGAATTTAAAAAGAAAAACCCGGGCACGCTGATGAGTGGTGAGCGGATTCTGGCAACCGATATTTCACCGAGTTCTCTGGCACAGGCCAAAGAGGGTGTGTATCAGCAGCTGGCAATTCGTCGCGGCATGAATGATCAGCATCTGAAAAATTATTTTGAAACCGTGTCCGATGACCGCTGGCGCATCGGTAACAGCATTCGCCAGCGCGTGGATTTCCGTCTGCAGAACCTGCAGCAGAATTTTTCAGCACTGGGTAAATTCGACATTATCTTCTGTCGTAACGTGCTGATCTATTTCTCCTCAGATCTGAAGCTGGATATTCTCCGCCGTATGCATGCCAGCCTGAATCCAGGCGGCTACCTGATGCTTGGGGCATCAGAAGCCATGAACAATCTCGGCGACTACTACGAAATGGTGCAGTGTCGCCCCGGTATTGTTTACCGCGCACGTTGATCAGCAGCCGGCCTTTGCGCCGGCTTTTCTTTTCCTTTTTTCTTTTTCTTCGTCATTCCCTCGTAGCCTTTCAGTCTCCCTCGGACAGTAGCCTGCCTTTAACAGCCTGATGTTAACGGCCAGAAGGTTTTCTTTGTTGGCTGCTGTGGCATTTGGGGGCGCTCTTTCACTGACATTGCCGCCGTGTCTGCCGTGCCGTCTTCCTTGCCTTTGCCCTTGCCGCCGGCAGGAAATGGCTTGCCGCTTTGCCTCTCAGTGCTCTTTGAAAAATCTCTAAGTCATTGAAATATAATGAAAAATAAATTTGGCACAGGCATTGCTCAAGAGTGCTTATAGTCACAGATTGAGAATTGGATTATGGCCGCTATCAACTTCAGCAACGCTCTTGGTGTTCACGATTCAGCTTTGCAGCTGCGTGCCGCACGGGCAGAAATCCTGGCCAACAACCTGGCAAACTCCGACACCCCGGGATTTAAAGCCCGCGATATTAACTTCCAGGCAATTCTGGCCGGTGAAACCGCAGCGACTTCCGGCATCGGCATGAACCGTACCCAGAAGGGGCATCTGGAAGGCCGTCGTCAGGTAGATGAAGACCTGCTGTACCGTAATCCAAGCCAGCCATCCATTGATGGCAACACGGTAGATTCTCAGATTGAACAGGCGTTGTTTACCCGTAACACGCTCAACTACAACGCCAGCTTTGAATTTCTCAGCAGTAAATTCAAAGGCATGAAAGGTGCCATCCGCGGAGAATAATTATGTCGCTGAATAATGTTTTTGATATTGCCGGCTCCGGGATGAATGCGCAGTCCATTCGCATCAACACCACCGCCAGTAACATTGCCAACGCCGAAAGCGCTTCCAGTTCCATTGATGAGACCTACCGCGCACGCAAGCCATGGTTCTCTGTGATGGAGAAAACCTTTATGGAAGTGAATGCTAAAAATCAGTTTGAAACCGTGGAGAACGGTATCGGTGCTGGTGTTCAGGTGGACGGTATTGTGGAAAAAGACGCGCCGCTGAAAGCGCGCTTCCAGCCGGATCATCCGATGGCGAATGAAGACGGCTACGTTTACTACCCCAACGTGAATATCGTGGAAGAGATGACCGACATGATGTCGTCATCACGCAGCTACCAGATGAACGTTGAAGTGCTGAAGACCGCAAAACAGATGATGCAGCGTACGCTGACTCTGGGACAGTAAGGGAGGCCGGCCATGTCAATTAATGAAGTCAGTAACAACGGTGCAATTCTGGATCAGTACCGTACGCCGGAAAAAACCACTGAGCCAAAAGACAACGAACTGGGCCGTGATGCGTTTCTTGAGCTGATGGTTGCACAGCTGAATAACCAGAATCCGCTGGAACCAACTGACAACCAGGCATTCGTTGCTCAGCTGGCGCAGTTCTCCTCAGTTGAGGGAATTGACAAGCTCAACACCACAGCAGAAACCATGATGTCGAATTTCTCTTCGACCTCGGCGTTGCAGGCCTCCAGTCTGGTGGGTCAGTCGGTCATTGTTGCAGGTAACGATACTGGCCTGTTGCTGGGCAATGGGGTGGTCAGTGGTTACACCGAGCTGCAGCAGAGTGCGGCGGATATCAAATTAACCATCGAAGATGAGAACGGCCAGGTGCTGGAGCAGTTCTCTTTGGGTAACCATATTTCCGGACCTATGTCGGTTCGCTGGGATGGTCTCAACCTGATGGTCGACGGCAAGATTCAGGACATTGATATGGATAGCCTGAACCGCCAGGAATATTACGTCAACGAGGACGGCGAACAGGTACTGGACGATTACGGTAATCCGATTCCGGTTCCTTACCCACCGGGTGAGTACGTATTCCGCGTCAGTGGCATGGTGGGTGGTCAGTCAGAAGAACTGGGTATGCAAATGAGCTCAACGGTGGACAGCGTGACCATGAACAATGGCAGCGTCACCCTCAACCTGGCCGGTGGCCAGACAGCATCTCTCAGTGAAATTAAACAGATTTTGGATGAGTAGTCCCGGTCGGGCAACGGAGTAACAGAACATGGCTTTTAATATTGGGTTAAGTGGTATCCGTGCGGCCTCAACTGATCTTGAGGTGACCGGTAACAACATCGCCAACGCCAGTACAGTTGGCTTTAAAGAATCACGTACAGAGTTTTCTGACGTTTACACCACCACCCTGCTGGGTACCGGTTCTAAACCGGTTGGCAGTGGTGTGATGGTGGATGATGTCAGCCAGAAATTCAGTCAGGGTAATATCAGTGGTACTGAACGTGCGCTGGATATGGCAATTGACGGTAACGGCTATTTTATTCTGGATGACAACGGTTCGGTGTCTTACACCCGGGCCGGGATGTTCTCGCTGGATAAAGACGGCTATGTCGTGGCCAATAATGGTTCCCGATTACAGGGCTACGCGGCTAATGGCAATGGTGTGGTAAATGGCGTGCTGGACGACTTACAGATTCAGGTCTCCAACCAGCCACCACGCTTGACCAATATGGTCAGCTCTATCCTGAACCTGGACGCCAGTCAGCTGGTGCTGCAGGAACAGGGGCTGCAGCTGGTGTCTAATGGTTTGGTCGTGGGTGCCGCTGATTCAGGTATCCTGAATTCCACCACCACCGTACTGTCGGCCGTTGGCCAACCGACGACGGCTGGGATTCCGGCACAACTCGGTTTTGCTGGTGGTGCTGGCTTCACGGTGGCGGATGTTGGTACGGCAGGTACCGCAGGCACTGAAACCATCGATGTGGATCTTGGCGACGGCAACGGTCTGCAGACCATCACCATGCCAGTGATTCCGGCGGGTTCAACCCCGGCGCAGGTGATTACCGCCATTCAACAGGCGTTTGATTCTACTCTGGGCTCACAACAGCTGACTGCGTCCATTGGTGGTGCCGGTCAGTTGGTAGTGGAGCGCGCCGGTTATGCCGCCACCGATGGTTCCAGTTTTACTGTCGCTAACACAGCCACATGGGATGCCTTGTTTGGCGCCGCCGGGGCGGTGACTGCAGGTACTCAGGGTTCCCGCCTGTTTATTGGTTCTACTGCGTTAACCGCGGACTTCACCAGTGTTCCGGGAACCTCGACCACAACCCGTACCACGGCAACGCCACCGCTGAATATTGTCTCCAGTGATCCGGGTACATACGCCCAGCTGACGGCAACCAATCTGTATGGTGCTCTGGATATCAGCACAGGTACCGGTAACGTGCTGGCTTTCACTATTGCCACCGAAACCGGCGCCACTTATCCGATTAATCTGTCCGAAGCAGCCTGGCAGGGGGCGCCTCCGGGGTCTGGCTATGGCACGCTGAGCATTGCCGATCTGGTCGCGCAGATTAATACCCAGATTACTGCCACCGCCGGTGCCGGTAACGAAGAAGTTCTGGCCGTGAATAATGCCGGTCTGGTGGAATTCCAGGTACAGCCACCGGCAACTCAGGGTGACTATTTACAGATTGCCGATAACTCCGTGTCGTCCATCAACTACTCATTGGATAACCTCGGCTTCCTGCTGGGTAACCGCTTTGACGGTGGTACTGAGCCGGTACAGGCCAACAATGAATTCCAGCTGGAAGTGACCAGTACCACAGGCCAGGGTGGTGGTCCGTTCACCATTACCATACCACCGGCTAACTATGCGTCGCTGGATGATCTGGCCGTTGCTATTCAACAGCAGATTGATATCTACATCGGTGCCAGTGGTATTGCTGGCAAAGTCACCGTGGATGCGGTGGGCGGACAGCTGGTATTTACCAACAATAATGTGGGTGCTGGCGAAGGCATTTCCATTACACCGACCATTGCTGAACCTCAGGCAGTTGCTGCGCTGGGCTTTGACAGCATGTTCGTGGTCACCGGCCAGGATAACATTGACCGCTCCAACAGCTTCCGTATCAACCTGACCGTGCCGGCACCAGACAGCGATAATCGCAGCGGTTCTGTACTGATCTCGCTGGATGAGGAATTCCGTTCTGTACAGCAGCTGGCAGCGTCCATTAACCGCCAACTTAACAGCCAGGATGCGGATGGTTACATTGGTGTGCGTGCAATGGCTGTGGAAGTTGAGCCAAGAACAACACCACCACAATACCAGCTGGAATTGCGTGCCACCGAGGAAGGTGAAGCGTCCATTATCAGTATTTCCAACGTTACGGCATCGGGTCCTGATATTACCGAAGCAGAACTTTATGCATTGCTGCAGGCGGATCCAACCGACGGTACTCTGCTGACCACAGGTATCCGTGGCGTGAACAACCAGTACCCGGAACAGAGCGTGGTGCTGACCAACCCGGAAGGTGAAGAAACCGAAATTATTATTCCGGAAAATGCAGAAGCCAACGAAGTTGTTGCGCTGTTTAACCAGCAGCCGGGCGTTACAGCATCGGCGCTGACCACTATGACAATTCCGCTATCGAGCTATAACAGCCCTGGCAATAATATGCGCCTGCAGCTGAACGGTCAGGATCTTGAGTCCACATCTCTGGCGGATCTGGCCGACGAGATTAACTCGCTGCGCAGCACCACGCTGCCAGGTTTTGAGGCGTCCATTAATTCCGCTGGCGATCTGGTGGTTACCAACGAAATCGGCCGTGATATCAAGCTGGCAATCAGCAGCCCGGTGGTAACGGATTCACTGGTAGTACAGGGCGCTGACGGCACAGGACCTGTGGTTCTGGGCGGTTCTTCCAGTGCGGCAGAAGCGGCTGCTGTCGGTGGTGTCGTAACCTTTATTCTTAATGAAGATTACACCCTGAGCCAGCCAAGCCCGGCGATTTCTGGTCTGTTTGGTGCGCTGACAGAAGATGAATTTACCCCGTACACACTGAATGCCTTCGATCCGGACGATCAGGATACCTACAACCACGCAACCTCGATGACGATTTACGACAGTCTGGGTAACTCCCACATCATGACTCAGTATTTTGTTAAAGAGCCACGCGATCCGAACCGTCCGAATGAGGAAAATATCTGGGCCATGTACGTTCAGATCGACGGCAACGACGTTGGCGATCCGGATCCGACGCTGCCATTCCCACAGAACCTGGAGCCAACGGCTGCGCGCTATGAGCTGTTCTTTAATCAGGATGGTTCATTTGATCCGATTGCTACCGGTGATATTTACGTCACTAACTGGGACCCACTGGATGCCCGTGGTAATCCGACCGGCGCTCTGTCTTCTGTGAACGTACTGGAAGGTGGTCTGCCGCTGTCTGAGCCGCCAAATAATTCCAACTTCCAGATTAATCTGGATGGCTCAACCCAGCATGCCGGCGAGTTCGATGTGAACGATCAGAACCAGAACGGTTATGCCACCGGTCGTCTGACCGGGCTGGAAATTGACCAGGACGGTATTATCTTTGCCCGCTTTACCAACGGTCAGGCAGAGGTTCTTGGGCAGGTGGCATTGGCCAACTTCCGTAATGACGAAGGCCTGACGCCATTAGGTGATACAGCCTGGGCAGAGTCTTTCGAGTCCGGTACGCCAACTATCGGGTCACCCCGTACGGCATCGTTTGGTCAGATTCAGTCGGCAGCACTGGAGGATTCCAACGTCGATCTGTCCGAGCAGCTGGTGGGGCTGATTATTGCTCAGCGTAACTTCCAGGCCAGTGCCAAAACCATTGAAACAACCGACCAGGTAACCCAGACCATTCTGAATATCTGACGTCTGATCTTTACCTTACCGTCAGCGGCAAGTCTCTTCCCTTTCAGCGGGAAGCGGCTGCCGCTTTTTCCTCATTTATTCTCTCTTTTTTTCCGGATTTCTCTTTAACTTGTTGAAAAACAAGATAATTCATTACTTGGCACAGGCCATGCAATCCTACAGTCAACGAGGCGGAATTCCGCCGTTGATGATTATGGGGTTCCAACGATGGACAGAGCGTTATACATCTCAATGTCCGGGGCAAAGCAGAATACGCTGGGCCAGGCTGCACTATCCAATAACCTGGCCAATGCCAGCACACCGGGCTTCCGTTCCGACTACACCCAAAGCCGTTCCATGGGCGTTTACGGCGACTATTATCCGACCCGCGCCTATGCCATGACCGAACGTCCGGCCAGTGATCTGCGCGAAGGACCATTAATGGAAACCGGACGCGATATGGACGTGGCGATTGCCGGTGAAGGCTGGTTTGCTGTGGTTGGTCCGGATGGACAGGAAGCTTATACCCGTGCTGGCGAACTCAGTGTGGCGCCGGATGGACGCCTGATGAATGCCTCCGGTCTGCAGCTGATCGGTGACGGTGGTCCGGTGGTATTACCCGAATTCGAAAAAATTGATATCAGCCGTGCCGGTATTGTTTCCATTCAGCCGACCGGCGATGTACCTGCTGGCATTGCTGAACCGGTACAGCTGAAACTGGTTAACCCGGATCCACAGGATCTGGAAAAAGGCGAAGATGGCCTGTTCCGTTTCCGTGATCCGAATCAAGGACCTGCCGTCGCTGAACCTCAGGTATCGTTAATTAACGGTTTTGTTGAAGGCAGTAACGTCAATGCGGTCAGCGAATTAACCGGACTGATCGCACTTAACCGTCAGTATGAAATGCAGGTCAAGCTGATGAAACGGGTGGATGAAAATGCCGCCACCACCACACAACTGCTGTCTGCACAGTAAGGAGTATTTATTATGATGCCAGCACTCTGGGTCAGTAAAACCGGACTGGAAGCACAGGACCTTGCTTTAACGACAGTGTCGAATAACCTGGCCAACGTCTCTACCACCGGCTTTAAAAAAGACCGGGCTGTGTTTGAAGATCTGTTGTATCAGGTTCAGCGCCAGCCAGGTGCTAATTCATCGGCTGATACCCGTTTACCGTCTGGTCTGCAGTTGGGTACTGGTGTGCGCACTGCAGGCACCCAAAAAATATTCACCACGGGATCACTGGAATTAACAGATCAGCCGCTGGATATGGCCATTAACGGACGCGGTTTTTTTCAGATTACTATGCCGGACGGCACCATTAATTACCCCCGTGACGGCACCTTCCATATTAATAACGAAGGCGTGGTAGTTAACGTGAACGGCTATCCTCTCGAGCCACAGATAACCATTCCGGAACAGACTAACAATTTGACGATTTCTAAAGATGGTATTGTTCAGGCCACCATGTTTGGTGATCCGACACCGCAGGAACTGGGGCAGATTGAAACGGCCGACTTTATTAACCCTGCAGGTCTGATGGCCACCGGCGGAAACCTGTTCCAGGAAACAGCGGCCAGTGGTGCGCCGGTGGTTGGTGTTCCCAGTGAAGATGGCTTTGGTACCTTAGAGCAAGGCGCACTGGAAAACTCCAACGTGGAAGTGGTGGAAGAGCTGGTGAAAATGATCACCGTGCAACGCGCTTATGAAATGAACTCCAAGGTCGTGTCAGCCGCAGATGGCATGCTGCAATTCCTGACGCAGAACGTATAGGAGGCGGGCTTATGTTACGCACATCGTTTTGTTTATTGGTTATGGTGCTCGGGCTTTCTGCCTGTACCTCAGTGCCACTGGAAAAAGATGTATATCCTGACGATCCTGCCTATTCGCCGGTGTCAGCACAAAGTCTTCAGCCGCCACCCACTGTCGATGGTTCGCTGTTTCAGGCAAGCTACAGTATGGGCCTGTTCACTGACCAGCAGGCGCGCCGTTCCGGTGACATTATTACGGTGATTTTTGACGAGCAGTATCAGTCGTCAAAGTCGGCGGAAACAACAGCAGACAAGTCTTCCGCTTCCACCAGTGAAGTGAACAGCATGATGGGCATGGTACCTGGCTGGAAGAATATTGGCTTTGGTGTAGACACCAATGCGGACCGCCAGTTTTCGGGCAAGGGTGAGGCTGACCGTTCCAATAGTCTGAGTGGTCAGATCAGTGTATCGGTGGCAGAAATTCTGCCTAACGGCATCTTACGTATCCGTGGCGAAAAATGGCTGACGCTGAGTGAAGGGGATGAATACATCCGCATTACCGGATTGATTCGTCCACAGGACATTACGCCGGATAATACGGTGTCATCCAGCAAGGTTGCAGATGCCCGGATTTCATTTGGTGGTCGTGGAAATCTGAATAACTCCACCAAGCAGGGTTGGTTTGACCGCATTATTAATTCACCCTGGTGGCCGATGTAATCCCCGGGCAGGAGCAGATCATGAAGAAATCAATGACGGCTGGTTATGTTGTACTTAGCGCTTTGCTGAGTCTGCTCACGCTGTTTTCTGCAACGGTCAATGCTGAACGTATCAAAGACATCAGCAGTATTTCCGGTGTGCGTACCAACCAGCTGATCGGTTATGGTCTGGTGGTTGGTCTGGATGGTACCGGTGATAAAGCGCCGTTTACCAATCAGACCTTCCGCAACATGATGAGTGAATTTGGTATTACGATTCCCGCCGGCGAAGACCCGAAATTAAAAAACGTGGCAGCGGTATCCGTTACTGCTGAATTACCACCGTTTTCAAAACCGGGTCAGAAAGTCGACATCACTGTTTCATCCATCGGTAATGCCAAAAGTCTGCGTGGTGGTTCGCTGTTATTCACACCGTTAAAAGGCGCGGACGGAAATGTTTACGCTGTTGGTCAGGGAAACCTGGTGGTCGGTGGTTTTGGTGCTGACGGTAATGATGGCTCTAGCATCACTGTAAATGTTCCAAGCGTTGGCCGTATTCCTAATGGGGCTACGGTGGAGCGTACGGTGCCAACCAACTTTGCCCGGGGTGACAGCCTTATTTTTAATCTTGATCGTCCGGATTTTACGACTGCGAAAGCTATGGTCGATCAGATCAACGGTACCATGGGACCTGGAACAGCCGAAGCGCTGGATGCAACGTCGGTGCGCGTCAGTGCGCCACGTGATACCAGTCAGCGTGTCAGCTATCTTTCTCTGATTGAGAATATGGAAGTCGTAACCGGTAAGGAACGTGCCAAAGTTATTATTAATTCACGTACCGGCACGATTGTAATGGGGCAGAACGTCATGATCGAACCGGTGGCAGTCACTCACGGTAATCTGGTGGTGACGATTACCGAGGACTTTCAGGTCGCGCAACCGAATGCGCTGGCGGGTGGTGATACGGTTGTGGTGCCAGAGACCAATATCAATATTGATAATGGCGGCGACAATCGCATATTCAAATTTGGCCCTGGCGTATCGCTGGACAGCATTGTTAAGGCGGTTAATGAAGTGGGGGCTGCACCTGGCGATCTCATGGCAATTCTTGAAGCTATGAAGCAGGCAGGTGCGCTGAAAGCGGAATTAATCGTGATATGACTACTGAGCCGTTTGATGAAGTTAAAGCATTGTCACTGGAAATCCGATCGCTGATAAAACAGGGCGTTCGTGAGGGGGTGGATGAGAAAATCCGGCTGCGCAACGAAAAATTGAAAAGCTGGTTTTCTGCCGTGTCCCGGCTGGAAGATATGACTCCGCAGCAACGAAGTTTTATGGAAGATCTTCTGCAGGAGGAGCGCGTACTGGTGGAACGCCTGTATGCTGAGCAGAAAGGTTATGCCAATCATCAAAAGGGTAAACGGCAGGCGGGAAAATATCAGCAGATGCGCGACAGCCACCGCTGATCCTGTGTGAATATAAAACGGCTGCTCAGCCACTGCTGTCCCACAGTTTGAAACGGATTTTTTTATAAACGGCTTTTAATGCCGATAAGCCATATGCCTCCTGGGGGAACTTATCCCCCGGGCCGGCATGGCGCCCCCCAGCTTTTCGCTTTTTGG
>MDTC01081793.1_pt1 | contig 14225 bp, 3 predicted proteins | sample 811181 | NCBI WGS metagenome assembly MDTC01 (sample SAMN05326644, study PRJNA326480) | marine metagenome | isolation source: seawater | place: Pacific Ocean: North | collected 2011 | reverse complement strand
TAAATTATTTAGAGTTTTTCTCCAAGTTTGATTTTTAATATCATCAATTGAAGTAACACCACTTAAATAACCCGCTAATGAATCAGTTAAACTACCACTAAATGGATTTATAGCCTGCCAACCCATATTATCTAATAATATTGGTAAGGTATTGTCAGGTGGTGAATTAGTTTTTTTATATCCCCTTTTATGAATTGTTCCCATTGAATCAATGTGATTTCTAATTAAATCATATTGTTCACCTTGAAGTCCTAAAAAGTCTTTCATTTCATTATAATCAGAACTTTCTTGAATATAAAGAGGTAAATTGTTTTCAAATGAATGTATGTTATCTACATCAAAAGCAGATGCTGAATCAATCATTCCATTATACCAATCCGTCCAATTAGCTGAACTTGTATGGTAAACATTATCAAATGGTAATACATTTAATGGATTGTTTAATGAAACTTTTACATCTGTGATTTTTGTTTCAGTAACTCCATCAGGATGTAAATATAATTGATTAACTTCAGATGGTGTTAATACTCTTCTATAAAATCTAAATTCATCAATTTTACCTGGAAATTTATTAGAAAGAGTTGCCCCATCGTTTGCTATCCTTGCACCTATACCAATTTTATTACCAACATTAATTTCACTGCCTTGGTCTGTTAAATCAATTGTAGATGAACCAACTTCAACACCATTAACATATAATTTAACATTAGCATCTCTATCAACCACTGCAGCTACATGTGAATATTCATCTTTTGCAATTGTTGCTGAACTATCTACAGTCTGAAGTGCAGAACCCTCTAATGAAAATCCAATTCCAAATGGATGTGCTCCATCATTTTCATCTGTCTTATCTCTTAAATCAAATATAAAACCTGAACCATTACTATCAGCTCTCTTACCAACAATTACATCAAATTCTGCAATATCATCATTTGGATTTATCCAAGCAGTAATACTAAAATCAGTAGAGGATAAATCACCAAAAGCATCGGCAGCTAATTCAACACAATCATTTGTTCCATCAAAAGATAGTGCACCACCTCCAGCTACAGCATCACTTGTGAAAGTCGCACCATTAATATCACCATCGTTTTCATTTCCAGATAAATCAAATGCAGTAGTTGTACCCTTATTAAAATTATAATAACTTTGTAGACTTGATGATAAAGTATTTTTATAATATATCTGAAACAATTCTCCGGCAGGCATTACAGAACCCAGAACCTGTGTACCACTTTGTGAAATAACAGTAAGTGGATACGCATTAGTTGTATCTTTCATTTTTAATGAACCTGTTTTCATACTTCCACTTAAAATATTAATTTCAGAAGAGTCCTCTCCAAAATCTTCCACTTGAGCCATATCAAACTCGCGTGTTATTGGTTGGAAATGTGATGCTGATGCTTGAAAAATATATCTTTGGTATTCACTACCAGTCATTGTAGGATTTAAAATATTACTCTGAAACAATGTATCTTTTGGTAAAGGAACTCCAAGATTATTTTCTGTTAAATTTTGATTATTATTGTCCCAAATTAATGAACTACCACTATCAGCTTTCATTATAAATGATAAATAAATTGAACTACTATAATTAAAAAATGGTTTATTGTGTACAAAATATTTAGATGAAAACAAATCTATAAATTCATTATGTGTACCCTGTACTTTATTTGATGTGTGTTTATAAACTTCACCAAAACCCTCATGTTGGTTTAATTCAATTCCTTCCTGAGATCTTGTATTGTCTCTTAAAGAGGGATTTAATTGAACAGGAATTGTATCAGCATAGTTTTTACCCAATCCAGGAGCTGATGCAGTTGATTCACTTTGTCCATCATAGTATAAAAATCTTTCATAAGGTGTAAAGTTTTTAATTTCTTCATTTATTTTATTAAATAAATCTTTTCTTTTTTGAATTACAAATGTAGAATCTCCATCAGCAATTGAACTTGAAGTAACAAGAGAACTTGATATTTTTGAATAATTTCCTTGAATTATTTTAATTTTTGAATTAAAATTTTCTAATTTCTTTTTAGCAGAACCAAAGAATGTATGATTTGCAAATTCTCTAAAGTCTGTATTTAGATTTGGGTAATTATATTGACTTTGTGAAATTAAAGAATTTATTTCAACATCTCCAATTGAAGAAGAATAAGCCAATTCATCTATACTTTGAAATCCAATATTATTATTATCTGAATTATTATCAAGAGCATTAAAATCAGTTTCTAAACCATCACCAAAGAAAACATCAGGTACTTCAGAGAAATAAAATATATCTTGTATTTGTGTTGTTATAACTTCTTTTTCAATTGTTATTAATTTTAAATTTGAAATTGAAGTAGGTAATGGATTATAAAGCTTTAAAATTATAGATTGATTATTTTTACCATCTGTTATTTTATCAAATTCATAATTCATTATTTGAATGTGATCACCAGTTCCAATGTTTAATACATATTTAAACTGATATGTTTCTTGTACAACATTATTTTGGTCTGTATTTAATAAATTTGTTATTTTACTAATAATATCAGAGTTATTTAAAATATTGGTGTTTAATAACTTTAAACGAACTTCTTTTCTTGAAGTTGAAATTTGTTTAATTACAAATTCAAAATGTTCACCTACAGAATCATCAGTAGTATAAATATCGGGTTTTAGTTGGTTTAAAAAATCAACTTGTATTTTATAATTACCTTGTGGTAAACCAAAGTTATTAAAAATTTCATTTGGCTTTATGTATATATCAGTTAAAGTTCCTGTTTCATTTGTATATATTTTAAAATCATTATAATTTATACTACCATCGGAAGTTATACCAATTCTTTTAGGAGTTATTGTTAAATTATTTTGAAAAGCTGATGTATTTATTTCTAAACCAGTTGTGCTTTCATTATATAAAGAAGAATAAAAAACAGCCTTTGTAATTTTACCACCATCACCTACAAGGGTTACAATATTATCAATCGCTTCAGTTGGATAAATGGTTAAACGAATATAATCCGTACCACCAAATACATGACTATCATCTTGAGTTAGTACTAATTCTTTATCCTGGTTGGAAAATTCGTATTCAAACTGAGCCATTATAATGCTCCATTTTTATCGTTTATTTTTTTTGGAACTTTAATGAATGAATCTCTTCTCATCGGTTCACCTTTTCTAACTTTTTTAACTTTATAATCACCAATTAATAATCCTTTATTTGAGTTACCACTTGAATCATAAATAGATTTATCAGTTAAATTTCCTGTATTAATTTCTATTTTACAATTTTCTTTTAATTCCTTGTCCTGATTATCACTTATAAATATCTGTCCGACTGAACTTTCCTCTGGAAAACTTCTATTAAAAGAATTTCCACTCCAATATCCTGAACCTGAGATTTGTGTAGATGAGCCTGAAATATCATAATATGGAGCTACATAGTTATTATCTACGATTGGTATGTTTAATAATGTACTCATATCATAACTTTTATTAAAAAACCTAAATTGTTCCAAATCCATTACATTAATGTTTTTTCCCATTTCATCATTTTCTAAATCATTTACTAAAAACTTCTCATCAATAATATCTGTATCTCCAATTTTACCTCCACTTAATGTGTCTTGAACACTTATTTTATATTTAGAATTTTCACTTACTCCACCAATTACAGGAGAGGTACTTGGCCATGGTATTGTTGTATAATCACTACCACCCAATTCACCAAAATCAGGATATTCATTATTTGGAATATCTAAATAAAATCTACAAGTCACCAATTTCCATCTACCAAATTGTCTTATCGTATTTGATACATATTCTGAACCTTCTCCTGCATCACCACTCACTGCTTTAGCACTAACAACAATTATTTTTATAGTTTTAATTCCTGGTGTGGAATAAGTATGATTTAAAATCAAATCAGATTCATGAAGTGGAATTGTATCATAACCTTGAGTTACTTTTTTAACGATATATAGATTATCTTGAGTTTTTTCTAAGTAATCTTTTTTATTTTCTGGTTTAGATTGTATATAATCATCAATTGTTTTTATTTTATTTTTATTATCATCCCAATCAACAACCCAATAAAAATAGTGATTAGTAGCCCATGATGGGTTTTGAGCCCAACCATTATCTATATCATAACCTGGATTAGGAGCTAGTAATGTATTAGGTCCTTCCATAAATACAAAATTATTTGGATTCTCATCACCATCATTATTAAGCATAAATGATTTTCGTAAAAATGCTAATCTAAGACTAATTGTTGATGGAGCAGAACCTTTAAATGATTTAATTAAGTCACTATGATAACTTTGTAAATCCACATCAGTTAATTCATTATTTATATCCACAGGACTGATTTTTGGAACTACAACATAATCCACAAATGCAGTATTTGAATCAAAAACTGACATATCTTGACCTGTGAGCTCATCATTATATAATTGATTTTTTGGATTTAAAATTGACAGAAATTCAAATGAAAAAATTGAAGATTCAATTATTGGTATTGGTGGTAAAACTTCAGGAATTACATCCAAATAAGCTTCAACATCATCAAAATTATTCTTTATACCAGTTGATGTATTTATAGTCATTTGAAATTGTGTAACTTTCCAAGCAGATGCTGTAGTTCCACCACCACCTTCACCCGTCCTAACTGAATCTGCTGAATCAAAGTTAAAAACCACAACCTTACCAGTATATGCACTTCCCGCAAGTGTAAATAATTCTTTATTGGAAATTTTATAAACTGAATATTTTCTTTTCCTACTATCTGTTTTTATTGGCCAAGCAACTTTTTTATCACCCCTTGTGTATATAACAACATATATTGGATTATCTACTGATTCATTTATTATAAGATTTGTTTCAAGTTCTTGTTGTATATTATTTAATGCAAAAGCACCACCCTCATTAAAATCACCAGTATTACCAAGTGGATTAAATCCACTACCACCTGGAAATTCTAATGATTCTAAAATAATAGAATCCGCCTCACCTGCAAAATTTGATATTATTGGTATGTTTTCAACACTACTGATACTACCTAAATCACTTCCTTCACTCTTATTCCCAAACCCTTGATTATAAATTAACCACGATGGATTAGCACCAAGTTTACTTTTTAGTGCACTATACCCATCCCTTGTTGGGTCACCACCATAAGCTTCTTTAGAAAATATCCAAATTGATACTTGATTATTTTTTACAGTACCATGTACTCCTGCGTTTGAAATATATAAATTATTTATCGTTATTGAGTTTTCTGCTTCATATTTTAAATTTCTTTCTATAATTTTTTCATTCATTCTATCACCAACTGATGTGGTATATAAATCTTTATTTTGAAATTTATCGTAATTTATTGGTAATGAAACGGATTCTTGGTATAATACGCTAGTATTAGCTCCAGGAATATCAATATTTGTTGGCCAACCTATAGGAATACTTTCACCAAAAAAATCCATATACTGCATTGAAGTGGTATCAACATCATAATTGTATATAGATGTATCTCCAAATTTTGGTTGATTTTCTATTAATTTTTTTCCAACTTCTATAGCCATTAAAACGCTCCATCTTTATTAGATTTTTTTAGTTTACCTGTTTTTTTTGTTTTTTGAGGTGATAATGTTTCACTATTAAAGTTTGGTTTATAATCAGAAATAATGAATCCATGATTTTGTTTTCCACTTAAATCATTCAACACACCTCTGTCAATTTTTTCAGGTGTTATATTGATTATTAAACTTTCTTCTCGTTCTTTTTCATCGGTTATTGGAGCAGGTTTACGGGGAAACAATATACTTTGAAGGTGTAAATTATCTGTATCAGGTATATCATCCATACCCCCATCATCTATAATATCCCCTTCCTCTTGTTCTATAATTTCGTCATGTATGCTGATACTAAATTCATCTTGAAAATTTATAATAGGTTCAAATACAGTCTGTTGAAGTTCTTGATTCCAATAATAATGAGGTGCATATGTTGGAAACATAGGAGTATTTGATAAATTCATCGCCCGTAACGGACTTCCTGGTGGATAAGAAAAACTACCAAGTGACGGGTTTCTAAACGGGATTCCATATGGCTCTAAGTTATAGTGTTTACCAACAGATTCAGTCCAAGGCTTGGTTATCCAATGTTGTGAATATGTTTGATTAATAGGATCTAATCCAGCTCCTGTTGAATTTGGATAAAATGGCCATATAGGTTCAGAATATTCGTTTACATTTCCTGTTGGAATGGTATCCAATACCTCTACAAGATTAAATTTAAAGAAAGATGCATCTGGAGCAAACTCATCAAATCCACCGTTTTGATACCCTATAGCTGTTCCCCACCTTCTAACATATTCGGGATAATAATATATAGAATTATCAACAATATTACTAGCGTTTTCACCATCCATCATTCTACTAAGAAGTTCTTGAATATCTGGTCTTCCAAACACCTCACGACCATTATATAATGCTGCATCTGTATCCATATCTTCGTCTGGCACTTGATAATTAAAATTATTCCATCGCTCCATTGTGTCTCTTCTGATTACAAATTGTTCATCAAATATTTCAAAATTATTTATAAAATTAATATCATCTGATGTATTCACCGTTATTGTATTATCATAATAAATGCTATGATTAGCGAATAAAATTCCAAAGTCAGTTGATGGAGCTTGTAGTTGATGAAACCAACGTGGAAAAGGTAATTCTCTTAAAAATAAAGGATCATATATAGGAATAGGATTTCCAGCTGTAGGATGGTTTGGAGTAGTAGATTGATACAAGCCTGGATAGCTATCGGATATACTAGCACCAGGAAAGAAATAATGTTGTTGAGCTCCTCGAACCTTCTGATTTATATGAACAAATTGTTCTGTAGATATACCATTTTCATCAAGAGTTGGAGACTCATAATAATTAGAACCATGTTGATTTATAGTTTCTTCCATATTAATTTCAGTTTCACCGAGTTGACCTGGAGGAACTAACGGCACAAATGTACTTAAAATACCACTTTCAAAATCACCCATTTCTTGATATGTACCATATCTTATTTTACCAATAAATTTATAATCAGCCGTTGCAGGAAATACTGCACCATCATTAGTTCCCGAATTACTATTATCCCAACTACCTAACATCCATTTTTTAGGATACTCATCTGTTACACCTACACCAGTTAAAATATCTTGTTCTCTTTTGTCTAAAAAATATTTATCAGCATATAGTCGAAAATCACCATCTCCACTATTACCATCACCTGATGAACCTGCAACTAATCTAGCATTAGGAAATGCATTAGCTGGTTTGAAACCAAAATCATCATTAGAAGGATTAAGTAAATTAGTTTCAAAAGATGAGTCACCCAACTGTGGATAATCTCCTTGAAATACTTCATACTGTTGGTATCCATTATTCATCAGGTTAAACATTGTTATATCTATAGTACTTTTATAATAATAATAAACATAACCTTTTTCATCAGGTCCAACAGTAGTTAGTGAAATAGCTATATCACCTGGATGATCCATCCAATCGTTTGGTTGTCTATTTCTAAAATTCACTAACTGTTCATCTTGTTCCAATACATAATCAGCTATTGGATAATTGTTACTAAATTTACCATCTACACTATATCTTGGTAACACAGGATAATAATATGTATTATTATATTTATTTTTACCTAACCAATTTTGTTCTGAATAAACGTCTATTTCAGAAACAAGTTCTTTCCAAGTAAATGATTTATCACTACTAAGTATTCTAAAATTATATTTATTTTCCCTCTCAAGAAAACTCGTTTCATTAGCTCCTTGTTCCACCCCATCATCTATAACTATATGTGTCCAATAATTATTCATATTATTTCCAATATTTAATGTCGATACCATAATTATTTCATTATTTTCGTTTAAATGTTCTATTATATTAATTCCATTGGTTATGTAAGTTAAATCAGAATCTTCCAATATGTCTGTTTCTACTGGCATGTTTTCAATATTTATTTCCAATGAATTTCTATCCCATACAATATTATTATTATCAGGATGATTACCCGGTAGTAGTGTTGGAAAGGTTGATTTCAAACCTTCTCTTAAAAATATAGAATAGTCTTGAGGAATTATATTTTTCCAATATCTTGGATGAGTTGGTGTTGCAATTTCATTTAAATCTGAGTCTTCAAATCCAAATAATTGCCAAATTGATTTTGGTTCAGTATAGAATTTTACATTGGTTGTATCTACATCACCAATTGATTTTCCTAATTCATTTGAATATGTTTTAATACCATTATTTATTAAAAGCTCGTCCTCATTTTCAATTAATGAATTTAATAAATTCCATTGAACTGGAGGATCTCCAACCTTAATTACAAAAACATATCTAGTACCAGTTGTAAGTTCAAAAAAATCATCAATAGTATCCCATGTGCCAGTTGAATCATCAAATTCGATTGTAGTATAAGATCCCCCACTACCCGAAAATCTTATAATTTGAGTTATACCAAGTGGAATATTTTGTCCATTTATTTCTAAATTAGCTAATGGCCATTCAATTATATTTTCTCCAGGATATCCTTCCGCTCCATCTGATGTATTTGGTAGTAACATATATCCACTATATTTTTTTTGTTTATAACTATTTAGTAATTCATAATTATCACTATTGTTAGAATCCATTTTATCTAAAGCTAATTCTGTTTTTAACTTATCACCTTTATTTTTATATGATATAAATATTTTATCATCTTCAATGAAACCTAATTGTCTTTTTATTGATTTATAATAAATACTTTCTTTAGAATAACCACCAACAACAGGTAATGTATTTTTATATGGAATAAATGAAAATCCATCCGAACCAAAATATTGAAAGTCTTCATCCAATCCTTCATTAACATTTATTCTTAAACTAAATCTTTTGTTATGAACCACACCAAGTAGTTCTCCATTTTCATTAACTTTTACCCTTAACATATATCCCGTAACTTCAAAAATACCATGTGTTTCATAAGTATGAAGTATAACTTTTTCTTCATCTATTTGTTCAGGTTCTGATGTAAATTCTTTAGGTGTACCATCTCCCCAATCCACATCATAAATGTAAAAGAAACCTCTTTTGAAATCTTCATACATTGGTGTTCTTTTGATATCAAATATTTGATTAGTTGGATAAGTTGGATAAAAATAAAATTGTGCTTCCAATGGAGCTTGTGAATCTTTATATTGTTCAGGTTGTAATTCTCTATCATAATATTCTGTTAAATCTGCAGTACCATAGTTTCCAGTTGATAATTTTTTTCTAACATCAACATCAGGATAAAATTCTTCAGATTCATAAACTTCAAAATCATCAAAAAATACACATCCTAAGAAATCATCACCTACTTCTGGATTAGTATAAGCTTGTATAAAGAAAAATAAATTATCAACACCAGTGGTTGAATAAATTACTGGTGTGTTATCAATATATTGTTCCATTGATGTTATTCCACTTGTTGGACTTTCAGCGTAAAATCTAGCTAAAATAAAACAATTTGGAGTAGGAACAAAAACATTCCTCTTATTATAGTAACGACCTGTATCTGAAGGTACAGATTCATTTTCATTAAAAAATGCTTCATAACCATGTCCAGAATCAAAAGACCATTCTGTTCCATCCCAATACACAACACACAAATTTTCTGATTGTTCTCCATTTTCAACTCTAGTATTTTCATGCACACCATCAGCATTAACAAAACCTCCATAACCCGAAGCACCACTTATAGTTCCAGCATCTACATACATTAAATAGGCCTCTAAAGAATTTGCAGTGCTTGTGTTTGTATCATTAAGATTACCATCATCACCACAAAGACTAAAAACTACTTTGGGTGTATCACCATTATTATCTAACCAAGTACATGTAACTATTGCACCACTAGGTGATCTTAATTGCATATTACCTGAAGTCCAATCATCACTAGCGTAACTAGGTGTTTCCATTTTAAAAATTAAATTACCAGGCTGGCTTTCTGGATCATTTTCACCATCATCCGTTTGTGAATTTAATATTATTTTCACATCACCACCATTATATTCTCTATCGAATCTTCCACCATATGGTACACCATAAATAGTTCCCTTGTTTAAATGTTCATCACTTAAATTAAAAGAAAATTCAAATTGTTCCCATTGATTCATATCTGCTGGATTTACTGGAGAATAACTATTTTTAGCTATTATGGAAGAACCATTGGTATATTGTGTTTGATTTTCAACACCATTAAAATTAAAATAATCAGATGAATTAAAACCACCTCTTGGATCAAATGTTACATCGTGTGTAGAAGTACCGAATGGTTCATAATCAATTGCTCCTTTTGTAGCACCTTCTAAGGTTACATTTGGAGTTTCATTCCAATCTTTAGCCATAATTCCAACTTGAACTTCTGGCATTTTTATATCTTCAACATCTTGACCCGCAATTGCTGGTAAAGCAAATTTAGTTTTCATTTTAAATCTTACTTTTAAAGAACTGTATGGATTTAATGGTTCACTATTAAATTTATCGTAAATTTTTTGAATTTGATTTAAAGTTCTATGCTGTGCAGCTGGTACATATTCATTATTATTATTAGGAGCAAGTTTATTTAACACCCAATCAGTCTGTTCTCCATCGTCATCTATAGATTCAAAATCTTTTAATCTATCCTCACCCCAAGCAACAAAATTAACTAACATTAAACATTTGTTATTAGAAAAAGCTTCTCCAATTTCACCATCAACATTTGTAGAATTTTCAACCCAAGCTGCTATTGGTGGAAAGTAAGCATCTACATCATGTCCGATAGTATTAACTCTTCTTATGTTTCCATCAGGAGTATCTATATCACCTTCATATTGATCATTCATTATGGTTAAATCATCTAAATTGGTATTAATATATTCTTGCCAACTATTATTAGTAAATGGATATGGACTTTTTAATTGTGTATCATACCAACACTTCCTCATACCCATTTCCCAGCGTTGTGCTTGAGTCCAATAAGCTTTTGTAATGGATAAATTAAGTCCATCAGGATCATCTTCATCTCCTTTGTAAATCTTGCTACCACCTGTATATTGATCAAAAATATTATTTTGATTAATATAGATATGTGGATTAGATGATAATCCAATATAGTCACCACCATTGGGATTCCAAGCAGACATAAAATTCCAACCACCTTGTGGTTTTATAATTCTAAAATCAGACAAATCTGCATTAAATCCAACACCATCATCATTGATGTCATCAACATAGTCTTCGACAGAATAATAAATTTCTTCAGCATATTTACAATCACCATTACGAACAAGATTTAATTTTTGAACTGCTTTAAATGGAGCGGGTAATACATCTGGAAAACTATCTTCAGATTGATTAATATCTTTAAAGAAAAACATACCTAATCCAATTCTACCATCTTGATTTGAATCTATTAATCCTTGATTTGTATTTTGAAAAATACTGTTATCAATATCAAATCCACTAAATGCATCAAAAGATTGGTTAAGTGTTTGATAAATCTGAGAACCCGATATACCAAAAGAAGGTGAAAATGATTCTAAAACCATACTCATAATTTATACCTTAAAACCACGAGCTCTTAACAAGTCACTTCGTGATATTATTTCCACTTTACATCGACTTCCTTGATTAGAAAAATAAGTATAATTCGTTTGAACAACATCTCCATCATTAATTATTTCTATGTGATTACGCCAAAAATCTTTATCCATTGATAAATTATTAACTATATTAGTATTGCTATTATCTACGTCTTCATGAGATTCATCTTCTTCAACAGTTGGATTATAAGTTGCACATATGAAATACCACTCATTTGGATTATAAGGTATGTGTGTGTTTGACATAAGTCCCAAAGCATTGTCGTATGGTATTGTTCCATAAGGGTCATTTAAATCTTCAGTTTGAGCAGTATGAAAATCTTCACCATATCCAAATTCAGGAACTCCCTGTCTTCTAGCCATAAATGGCATTCCTATGTGTGAACCCCGTAATTTACCATCAGTTTCTCTAACTACCAATCTAACAAATCTCTCAGTATCCGTATCAGAGAAAAATCCCTCATTTGGTACTTGATGTTCACCACTATAATCACCATCAGTTATTAACCCGTCAAAAGTATTATTTGGACTTGAACCATCTCGAAAAATTTGTCTCCAAGTACCTTGTAAATCTGTAGTAAAACCATATCTTTCAATATAATTACCTTCGGTTTGTCCTGCTAAATTATTTGTTGTTGGTTTTTCATTTCCTTTAATAACATATGTTTCTAATGAAAAACCAAAAGCTGTCGTGTTCATTCTATGTGGATTACCAAAGTTAAATAAAGTTCCTTCTGAGGTTTTATCTAAAAACTTTGTCCACATTGTAGTTGTAAAACCTGTAGTTAAATAGTTTTTTGTATTTGAATTTATTTCATCAATAAATGGACTCTGTGTATTTCTAATTATAATACCTTGATTTGGATTTCTAAATTGTAAATATCCACTCGATTCATTTTCGTACTCATCTCTTTCATCCAGAGGTACAATTGGGTCTTCCAATATATCCCTTAAATATGGTTCTATTGTATTATAAATATCTTCAATAGTTATTGTTGAATTTGTATCATTTGGATTAGCTAAACTATCTGAATTATTTATACTTTGCTGTTTTAATCTATGAATAAAAGCATCTTCCTCATCTATACCACCAGAATTTGGATTATCTTGAGCATATGAAATACTATTTTCTTTAGAGTAATTTTCCAAACCCACCCAATCGTTATTCCCATCTCGTATTATAGGCTCCATAAAAGATGGTGGTGTAGTTGGTAGTAATGCATTTAATTCTTGAAAAAATCTAATAATTCTAGCTTGTCGTGTATCAGCTGTTGGAAGTAATTCAAATATATTTGTATCCAAATATTCTTCAGCTTTAATAGTATCAACAATTGATGAAGCTTGTTGTAGTGGTATGAATTGACTTACATTTAGTGGGTTTACTATTGTCCCATCTGGTTGTTGTTTAAAAATTAAATTTGAAATTTCTTGGCCTTCAGTTCCCGGAGGTAACCCACCACCGTTTAAAGATACACTTATACTATCATTAATACCCCCAAGAACCTCTACAGACAGTGAATCAAAATCAGTTATACTCATAGCTATTCTAATAAGTTCACTTATTGCTCCAGTACCATCATCTGAATTATTTAAATTATTTATATCAAAACCAATGTCTTCTATGTTAGCTTCAATATCTTTTTGATATAAAGCCATAGATTCAGCTGTATTTGCAGTTGCTCCAAATTTTATTACACCATCACGAATAAACTTTTGGTTTTCTAAAACTCTTGTGGGATCAATAACTTCGCTTTCTATTAATGCATCAGCTATTTTATCTAACAATTTTTCTAATTGTAATCTTTGTATACTTAACGCCATAAATTATTTCCTTTTAACTATAAATTCAAAGTCATCATCAAATACTTGTTCTTGTCCATCATCTAATTTTAATTTTAATTGTATTTTATAAACCCTATCAGGATAGAATCCATCCAAGTATTGATTGAAATAATTACCATTCTCATCACAACTCATTGAAGTGAATCCACTAAATGGAACAATGAACTCATCAGTTGCAACATCTTTAATAGCGTATGAACTACTATTTCTATTAGGTATAACAGAAGAGGTTGCATTTTGTACTGAAGTAGAAAATGTTTTTTGAATATATCTTTTTCTAGCACCAACTCTAAACTTAACTCTTTCACCTACTTTATATTCTTCTCGTAATCCTTTCATATATAAAAAGTTATCTACTAATCCACTCATCGTTAAAGGAGTTAAAGTTGCACTACCCGTTTCAAATACTGAATCATCCCAACGAACTTCTAATTTTGGTGAGTAAATCGTATGTGTGTTTCTTGAGAAAAATTTTAAATTAGCGTGACGAATTGTATCCGTTTCTTGTGTACCACTAAATCGAATCAACATACCATTGTTTGAAATTGATTGTTGTCCAGCATTATACCACATATTCACCATATCAGTAACTTCCATTTCAACATCAGGAGATTCACTTGTAAAAGCTTGAATTGACGAACTTACAGTTGATAAAGCTTCATTAGTATAAACATCACCACCAGGAGATGTCCAGGAATTAGCATTGAGTCCCATT
>MDTC01197319.1_pt1 | contig 14231 bp, 9 predicted proteins | sample 811181 | NCBI WGS metagenome assembly MDTC01 (sample SAMN05326644, study PRJNA326480) | marine metagenome | isolation source: seawater | place: Pacific Ocean: North | collected 2011 | reverse complement strand
TGACAGAACCCACGGTCCAACCACCGATGTCTTGATTGAACGAAGTGGCACCAAGGAACATTTTGTGCATGTCGGTCACTTGACTCACATCCCAAGTCCCTAAATCCTGATTAAACGCTTCGGCCCCCGCAAACATGTATCTTATATCCCTCACATTGCTCACATCCCAAGTCCCTAAATCCTGATTAAACGCATCGGCATCCCCGAACATGCTCTCCATGTTCGTGACAGAACCCACGGTCCAACCACCGATGTCTTGATTGAACGAAGTGGCAATAAGGAACATGCGGTGCATGTCGGTAACATTGCTCACATCCCAATCACTGATGTCATCGTTAAATTCAGATTGGTATTCAAAAAGCCCTGACATGTTCGTCACCTGACTCACGTCCCAGCCTATTATCGAACCGTAATCCAAGGCCGCCGAGGTGGAGTCGGCAATCCACTCGTCCACACCCGCATGAATCGTCGAATCCACAAACACGTAAGGGCAAGTCGCGAAGGCTTCACGGCCACCATCGGTGATCGTCCACCCGTGTTCATCGATCAAGTGCTGGCGGGTGAATTGGCTGGAACAGAAAATTGCCGGGTCTGCCCCGAGAGTCAAGCCCGATTGCACATCCTGCTCGGCCCAGCCGTTCAACGTCGCGTCGTAGTTTGCAGTCGACATGGCAGTACTGTCCAACATATTATCCATGTACAGTACGCTGCTCACATCCCAATCGCTCAGGTCTTGGTTGAATGATTCCGCCCTCTCAAACATCTTCCAAGTGCTGGTCACGTTGCTCACATCCCAACTGCTCAGGTCTTGGTTGAATGCCGCCGCGCCTTTAAACATACTCGTCATCTTCGTCGCGTTGCTCACATCCCAACTACTCAGGTCTTGGTTGAATGACTGTGCGCCCCGAAATGCCCCCGAAATGTTCGTTGCGCTAATCACATTCCATTCCCCAATATCTTGGTTAAACGCAACAGCATCCTCCAACAAGTAAGACATATCCGTCACGCTGCTCACATCCCAATCTCCGATGTCTTGGTTAAAAGCTGAGGCACCGTCGAACATGCTATTCAATTGCCTATTGTTACTCATGTTCCAAGTGCTGATGTCTTGATTAAATGCGGATGCGCCTGAAAACATCCATCCCGCATTTGTCACGCTGCTCATATTCCAACTACCGACGTCTTGGTTGAATGCATATGTGTCCGCAAACATGAACCTAATGTCATTGACATTACTCACATTCCACTCCCCAATGTCCTGATCAAACACATGGGCATGATGGAACATGTTCCCCATGTTCGTCACAAAACTCACATCCCAATCACTGATGTCTTGGTTGAATGATTCAGCGCTACGGAACATTTGAGACATATCCGTCACGTTGCTCACATCCCAAGACCCGAGGTCCTGATTAAACGCATAGGCACCATTGAACATTGTAGCCATATCCGTCACGCTGCTCACATCCCAATTGCTGATATCATCGTTGAATTCAGATCGGTTTTTAAAAAGCTCTGACATGTTCGTTATGCGGCTAACGTCCCAGGTGGATATGTCGCCATATTGTTCCAGTGCGACCGTTGCGTCATTCGACCACTGGTTCACCGCAACCTCCAATTCGGCCTTCTCAAAAAAGATGTATACACAAAGCCCATCACCAGAATCAAAGCCGTCACCTTCAATCGACCAACTAAACGATTCTTCAAGTGTGCGACGGGCCTCCTGGCTCGAACAAAACAGCAGTCCATTGACGCCCAGCGTAAGTCCCGATTGAACCGTCTGGGCCGACCAGCTCTGAAATGCCGCATCGAGGTTTTCTGAGGACAAATCTGTGCTATCCAACATGTTGGATAAATCCAGCGTGCTCGAAATATCCCAATTTGAAAGGTCTTGGTCAAATGCTGTTGCATTTTCCAACATCGAGGACATGTCTGTTACGTTCGACGTATTCCAACTTCCTATATCCTGATTGAATATATACGGGCGAGATTGGGTAGTCCACCCCCAAGAAGATCCATCGTAAGCCCAAACCCGTTCCGACCCACTCAACATGCCGCTCATATTGGTGACTTGACTAACGTCCCATGCGCTCAAATCCCTATTGAAAGAGGAGGCCACCTGAAACATCTCTCTCATATCACGAACATTTTGGACGTCCCACCCTCCTATTTCACCATTGAAATCAGACGCGCCATCAAACATCTTTACCATGGAGGTCACCTGACCAACATCCCAATTGCTGAGGTTTTGATTGAACGATTCGGCGCCATCAAACATTTGTCTCATGGTCGTTACCTGGCTGACGTCCCAGTTGCTGAGGTTCCCGTTAAATGCCGTGGCGTAGCCGAACATTTGGGTCATGTTCGTCACGTTGCCTACATTCCAATTGCTGAGGTCTTGATCAAAAACGAAAGCATCCCAGAACATGAGCTTTGCGTTGGTCACATTCCCTACATCCCAACCGCTGATGTCTTGGTTGAACGTCTCGGCGCCGTAAAACATCAATTCCATATCGGTTACGCTCCCCACTTCCCATGAACCAATGTCTTCGTTGAAGCCACTGTCACTAAATAGATAATTCATGTCGGTGATGCGGCTCACATCCCAAGTAGAAATGTGTCCGTAAGTCGCTTCCGCAAGAGTGGGATCATCCCTCCACTCATTTACCGCGTTCTCCAACATGGTGTAATTCCAGGGCTCTGTTGAGTAATTGAAAAAGGCATATCGACAGGACGTATTCTCCGAAGCAAAGCCATCGTCTTCAATTTCCCAGCCATGGGTGGTAATAAATTCATGCCTCGCTTCTTGGCTTTCGCTGGAACAAAATGAAAGGCCTGTAGCACCAAGCGTCACGCCCGGATGAAATGCTTGGGTGGCCCAGCCGCTCAACGTCGCGTCGTAATTCGCCGTCGACATGGCTGTGTTAGAAAGCATGTCATCCATATCCGTTACACTGCTCACATCCCAAGTCCCGATGTTCTGATTAAACGTAGAAGCATCAAAAAACATGGATTCCATATTCGTCACGCTGCTCACATCCCAAGAACCGAGGTCCTGGTTAAACGCATCGGTATAAGCAAACATATAATTCATGTCCGTCACACTGCTCACATTCCAACCACCAATGTCCTTATTAAACACAATAGCCTCATAGAACATGTCCTTCATATCCGTCACACTGCTCACATCCCAAGAACCGAGGTCCTGGTCAAACGCATAGGCGTCCGCGAACATGTAGCTCATATCCGTCACGCTGCCCACTTCCCAAGTCGCAAGATCCTGATTAAACGCTTCGGCAGCATTGAACATACCCTCCATATCCGTTACACTGCTCACATTCCAACTCCCGATGTCCTGGTTAAACGCTGCAGCATCATCGAACATCCAAGACATATCCGCCACACTACTCACATTCCACATCGAGATGTGGCCGTAGGTGGCCTCCGCGGTTACCGGGTCTGCGACCCATTCGTCCACTGCCGTTGACAAGGTGGCATCCGTGAAGACATACTGCGCATGAACGTTGACGAAAGAGATCAACACGATCACACCTAATGAAAATCGGCTTATATAACAAAAGTGGTTTTTCATAGTCACAATATAAGCTTTTGTATGTTTTTTTATAGGGTTGTTTGGTGAGGTTTTCTGATTCCCATCACATCAACCATCCCATTCATCACAAATTCATTTATTCGCTTGCGAAATCAGAAAGGGGATGCGAAGTTGCGGCCATGCTCAGAACGCTCACCCTCTCCTCGGTCTTGTTGCTAATCGCCTGCAATACGAAAAACCCCTCATCATCAGCAACAACAGCGCCCACTCGACAAGAAACACGTGAGTCTGCGGAGTTAATTGTAACCGCTGAGAACACCTCATTTCGGTTAAGCGAAGGGGGTGCGTTAGATTTTGCACCAGCGAAACAACCACTCGAAACTGAAGTAGCCGTCTTTGTCAACCCAAATAAAACCTTCCAATCCTACATGGGAATCGGCGGTGCCATCACAGACGCTTCGGCTGAGGTGTTTTCAAAATTGACCCCCCCTGTACAATCCCAATTCATGGACGCCTACTTTGGCGAAGGAGGTATCAACTACAACATTGTTCGGACGAGCATCCACAGCTGCGACTTCGGTCTCGGAAGCCACACCTACATCGACGAGGGTGATTCAGCGCTGACCACGTTCGACATCGAACCCGATCGCGCCAAGCGCATTCCAATGATCAAGCGCGCCGCATCGATGATTGGAGATGACCTGGTCTTTTACGCGAGCCCTTGGAGCCCGCCAGCTTTCATGAAAACCAACAAGAACATGCTACGCGGCGGCTCGTTGTTGCCTAAATACTATCAAGCGTGGGCCAACTACTTCGTTAAATTCATCGAGGCATACGAAGCGGAAGGGCTCCCGGTTTGGGGGGTAACCATCCAAAACGAACCCATGGCGACGCAGCGCTGGGAATCGTGCATTTACACCGCTGAGCAGGAACGCGATTTCTTGAAAAACAACCTCGGCCCCACCATGGAAGCCGCCGGGTACGGTGATAAGAAAATCGTCGTTTGGGACCACAACCGCGACCTCATCACGCACCGTGCCAATACCATTTTCGACGACCCCGACGCAGCGAAGTACGCTTGGGGCACCGGTTTTCACTGGTACGAAACCTGGACCGGTGGCAACCCAAAGTACGAGAACCTCAAGCTCATCAAAGAAGCCTATCCCGACAAGCAGCTCTTGTTCACAGAAGGGTGCCAAGAAGGGTTTGATGCCGCGCATTACGAGCGTTGGACCAACGCGGAACGCTACGGCAACTCCATGATCAACGACTTCAACAGCGGCACCGTGGGTTGGACCGACTGGAACATCCTACTCGACGAGACCGGCGGGCCCAACCACGTACAGAACCTCTGTTTTGCCCCGATTCACGCCGACACCCAAAACGACTCGCTCATCTTCACACCGACGTACTACTACATCGGGCATTTCTCTCGGTTCGTTGAACCCGGCGCATTGCGTGTGAGCACGTCGGCCAGCCGCAGCGCCATCGAGAGCACGACGTTCCAAAACCCCGACGGCAGGTTGGTCACGGTGGTCATGAACCGAACGGACGAACCCATGGGGTACACATTGATTGTCGAAGACCAAGAGGTCCGCACCTCCATTCCAGCGCATGCCATGCAGACGCTTGTTTACTGATTGCCCTTATTGCACAACGATTGTGCGCGCAGCCTCACCGTCCGTCGTCAGCACATACAAGCCATTGGGAAGACGCGGTGTCCACTGCGCAGCAGGCTCCACAGTTTTTTGCAACACCGGTCTGCCATAAACCGACCACAGCTTCGCCTGCAAGTGGCGGTTGGTGGTATTGAACAGTGTAAGACCGGTCGGTGGGTTTTGGTAAAACACCTTAAGCGCTTCGGGTTGCGGGGTTGCAACTGACAGTGCACAAGACAGGGTCAGGTCCAATCCGCCAGATACCGCTGCTTGCTCGAGACCATCCAATCCGGAAGGGTCGTCACGCAGGAAGGCGTCCAGCCACGGCACTACGACACTAACTGAAAGGGCCAGTTGCTCAGCGTGGGATAACCCTTGAAATCCGAGTTCCCCGAAATCACACAACGTCCCAGGGTCAGCGTAGCCGCAGTGCCCTCCGTTGGGAATGGAAACAAACGCCCGGCATGGTGAATTCACTGAAGATTCGTAAATAGGTTCATGTTGGGAGGTGGGCGGAGTAACCGCGTCTTCCGTCCCGGAGACCACCATAGCGGGGACTTCAATGGACGCTCCCGCGGAAATCGCAGAGGGATTAGTCTCCCCGGGAGCGAATACGACGTAGGCGTCCACGGGAGGTGTTGACTCAGATGACAACCACGACGCACCGCCGCCCATACTGTGTCCCCCAATCGCGATGCGACCATCAAACGCTCCACCCAATTCACCCCCCACTTCATTGGATGAAATTTCTTCAGCAACGAAGGCTAGATCCTGGCCGTAAGCTTCATGGTTCGGCGCAAAGGTTTGTTCAGTCCCTATAGAAACAAAGGCATACCCCTCTCCTACAAGCGCTTCAGCTAACCCTTCGTAATCGTCCGGCGCCATCACAAACCCATGGGCAAAGACCACGACAGGGTAAGGTCCCAGGGCCTCCGACGGGTACCACACCATACAGGGCACTTCACGGTCATCGCGGTCCGGGTCCACAAGAGTCCAATTCGTTTGGGCGACCTGGCTGAAAAGGCTGAGTGAATGAGCCGCCGCGGCAGCTAAGAGAGCAGTCTTCGTCATGGTGCTTAAAGGTAGGGGTCGGCCTGTGTGTTCTGAACTTCTCGTTTTCGACGGTATCAGGTGTTCTAATCGAAGATGTTGGTTTTACGTTTTTTCACCCCACCCCTCACGTAATACGTATGGTGACGGTTAGAAAATTCCCTAATTTTGCCTCCAGTTTAACAATAAGAATCAAACCATCATTATGAGCATCGTAGGTAAAAATTTCCCAAGCATTGCGGTCAAAGCAATCAACGATATGGGCGACGCATTCGATTTGAACGTTGTTGAAAAAGCAATCAACGAGGGCAAGAAGGTGCTTCTTTTCTGGTATCCCAAAGATTTTACGTTCGTTTGCCCTACCGAACTGCACGCGTTTCAAGCGGCGCTTCCTGAGTTTGAAAAGCGCAACACCATCGTCATCGGTGCTTCTTGTGATACCCCCGAAGTTCACTTCGCTTGGTTGAACACCGCCAAAGACAGCGGAGGTATAGAGGGGGTAACCTACGACATCCTCGCGGACAGCAATCGGAATCTATCTCGCGCTTTGGACATCTTAGAGGTAAACGACCACACCTACGATGAAGAGACTGGGTTGGAATTAATCGATGGTGATTTCGTGACGTACCGCGCAACCTACCTCATCAGTGAAGAAGGTTTAGTGTTCCACGAAGGAATCAATCATATGCCCGTCGGACGAAACATAAACGAGTTCCTCCGTTTGATTGATGCATACACCCATGTTCAGGAGAAAGGCGAGGTCTGCCCCGCCAACTGGGAAGAGGGAAAGGACGCAATGAAGGAAAACCGCGGAGGGGTCATCGACTACCTCAGCAACCACTGATATGATTGAATTACAAGAAGATAATTTACACGCTGTTGTGGCTGAAAATGCCACTGTTATTGTTCAGTACTCTGCAGGTTGGTGTGGCAACTGCCGCATCATGAAGCCAAAATTTAAGAAGCTCGCCCGCGAAAACGAGAATGCGGTTTTTGTGATGGTCGACGCGGAGAAATTTCCCGCTTCACGTCAACTCGCGACAGTCGATAACCTGCCCACGTTTGCGACATTTGCCAACGGAGCACTGGTAGACCAGGTGCAAACCAACAAGTTCGAAGTCCTCAAAGAATTGGTCGATGCGGTTGCCTCTGATTAAACACATCGGCGAGTTCATTGAGCAGAATGACCGCGATTTTATCATCGAGGCCATCGAAACACTTGAACACTTATCCGAAAGTGAAAACCTTAAAGACGAGGAGCTCGATGTAATCGGCGAGTTGATTTCCAATTTGTACGGCGCCATCGAGGTCCAAGAGCTGATGGACAACGGTACCTCGAGAAAAGAAGCGCTGAATGCCTTCATGAAGCGCGTAGTGGGTTCGGTTGATGGTTAATATTATGCACAAGCAAAAGCCTGTTTCTCCGGAGACGATATTTGATTTTTTGTAACCTTTGGGGCATGCGAATTTTACTTGCCTTTCTTCTCATTCCTGCCGCCACCTTTGCGCAGGTTGATTTCCCTTTTGATTTTGAAACCACAGCTACGACTCCCGTTTTTGTAGATTTCGAAGCCGCTGTTACCACTGTAGTCCCCAACCCTAACCCCAACGACAATAACCCAAGTGACCAAGTCGCTCAGATGGTTCGCGGTGAAGGTGGTCAAATATGGGCTGGATCCATCGTCACCCTTCCCTACTACCTCACCTTGTCAGATATCGGCGCCATTCGCATGAAGGTACACGCCCCCATGCAGGGGTCGTTGATGCGGATGAAATTAGAAGGAAACAGCACCGCTGAACTTGATGCGATAACAACCATAGCTGGGGATTGGGAAGAGCTTGAGTGGGATTTTACTGGTCTGCCCGACGGCACGTTTAACCAGATTTCTTTCATGCTCGATTTTGGCTTGTATGGCGATGGAACGGCTTTGAGCACCGTTTACTTTGACGATGTCGAGCTGTTCGATGGTGCAGGAGATCTCATTCAGGTCGACCTTCCCATCACCCATGAGGACGCGAGTGTACACTACCAAACAACCTCCTTTGCGGGCAACCTTGCGGGCCTCGCTGGAGACCCCACCGATGCAAGCAACACCGTCACCAAGGTAACCAAGCATTGGACGGGGCTCACCTACGCCGGAACCACCATGAGTACGCCGCTCGGCCTCGCCTCACCGATTGCCTTCGAGCCCGGATTCACTTCAATCAGTGTCGATGTGTACAGCCCCACAGCGGGCCTACCTGTTCGCCTCAAGGCGGAGCAGTATATGGATATGGCCCAAAGCGTGGAAACGCAAGTCAGCACCACCTCGTCCTACGAATGGGAAACGCTCACATTTGACTTCACACAAAACGTCCCAGGCACACCCAACATCAACTACAACAGTGCTTACACCATTTTATCCATCTTTTTTGATTTTGGAAACGAGGGCTTCATGAGTGGGACGACGGACTATTTCTACGACAATGTTTCGTTCAATGGCAACCCCTCCGCTGTGGAGGTCGGTCAGGTGCAAACCGCTGCTTTGTACCCAACGATCTTACCCTCAGGGCAGCCTGTTTTCGTACGGTGCAATACCCCGACTGTTCTCACCCTCACCAACCTATCTGGTCAAACCGTGTGGAGTCAGACCATAACGAGCTGTGGTGCTGTTGCGTTGCCTGCGCTCGCAGCCGGAATCTACGTATACCGGCTCGGAGAGCAGACCGCTAAGCTGATGATTAAACCTGAGTAATTCAGGGCACCTTATGGCCACGGCTCGCTTCCAAGAGCTCGAACCAATGCTCCAGTTCCATCGACACGTCGGCCGACTTCACAAGCAACCCATAGCGCTCAGGCTTTGTGGTACCAACCACAGGCACGATGCCTGCGGGGTGTTTTTGAAGCCATGCCAACAATAGGACTTCCGGAGGAACACCGTATGATACCGACAGGCGTTCCAGTACCATTGATACGCCGTGGTTTTTTCCGCCCAAAAGCCGACCCAATGGTGCCCAAGCCATGGTGCCAACACCAAGGGTCTGATGGGCATCTAGTGTGCCATCCATCAAGGGTGTTGTGTGGGCCAAAGAACATTCAATCTGGTTCCATTCCGGCCCCCGCTGTGTGGCGATCAACTGCAATTGCGACGGGGTAAAGTTCGAGACGCCCCATGCTTTAATTTTCCCCTCGTCACGCAAAGCCTCTAGCGCTATTACCGCTTCCTTGGTGTCGAGCAAAGGGCTTGGTCGATGCAATAAGTATAGGTCCAAATAGTCTGTGCGTAAGTTGCGTAAACTGTTTTCAACGGACTGCCTGATGTGGCCTGCGGAATAATCGTAGTGCTTTACGGAGTTCTCTTTTCCTTCCACCGGATACCTGATGCCACACTTCGATATGAACTGCACTGATTCGCGGTCCAGGCCCGAAGCTTCAAATCCGGCACCAAACGCGGCTTCGGTGGAGTAACCACCATATATATCCGCATGGTCAAAAGTACTTACCCCTGACGCCAAGGCGCATTCGATGGTTTGAGCGAACTCTACCGTGGATAGGTTCGCGCCCCAGGCCCCCCAATTCATAGTGCCAGCGATGATGGCAGATGGATTCATTTGAGCTGGGTTATTCGGGTTCCGGATGATTTCTTTCCAACAGAAACGGCAGCCAATATGGCCGCCGTTCGATAATGTTCCGGGCTAGGTGACCTACAGCAAATTGATGCGTTGGGCCAACAAGTCCTTGTAGCTTCCGCCTACTGGAATTTCTTTTTCCATGCCGCGAATCGTAATCATTGAATACTTCATGCTCTCAATCGCTTCGATGTTGACAATGTAGCTTCGGTGTACACGCATGAAATCCGATCCACTCAGCTTGGTTTCCACATCCTTCATGGTGGAGTGAATGGTGTAGCTTTCTGTCGTTGTATGCACTACAACATAATCCTTCAACGCCTCAACAAACAACAGGTCTTCATTCTTGACACGAATCAGTCGGCTGCGGTTCTTCACGAAAATGATATCCGAATCCTCTTTGTGTTCAGCCAAACTTCGTAGGAATTCTGTTTCCTGACGAACCTCTTGTTCCTTTCCGTGCTTGTGCAACGCCATTTCGATGGCGGTTTGGATGTCAACATCCTTAAACGGCTTTAAGATGTAGCCGTGAGGCTCCGCCATTTTGGCTTCGTTGAGCGTGTTTTCGTCTGCATATGCCGTCAAGAAAACAACCGGTATGTTCATGTTGCGCTTAATCTCTTCCGCAGCAGCAATGCCATTCATGTCGCCTTTGATCATAATGTCCATCAGCGCTAAATCCGGCTTGTGCTTAATGGCCATGTTGATGGCGTCTTCGCCGTTGTCGGCAGACGCTACAACGTTGTAGCCAAGATTACCAAGGCAACGCTCAATGTCTTTACGAACAATGCTTTCGTCTTCGGTTACGAGAATATTGATAGGCATGTCAAGTGGTTCTTAATCAGTCAATGGGGTAAAACTAACCAAAAATGAGGCCCCTGTTGACCATTCTAACGCATTATCGCTGTGTTTGTTATCCACAGTAAGCCTTCCGTCGAGTTGGTCAGTCAACGCTTGAACGAGGTAAACCCCTAAACTCTCATTGGTTTCGAAATCAAAATCATCTGGGAGCCCCACTCCGTTGTCGGCCACTTCAATCTCCAGGTTTTCATTCACACGTTTCACACGTAAGAAAATTTTACCGGACGACATGCCTTTGAATGCGTACTTCAAACAATTCGAAACCAACTCATTAACAATTAAACCACACGGTATCGCCTGCTTGAGGTTGATGTGGACATCATCGAGCTTTGTGATCAACTCTACACCCTTGGTCACGTTCGAATAACTGTGGATCAGGTTCTGGGTCAATCGTTGCAGATAGTCCGAAAACCCAATGGAACTAAAGTCCGAATTCCTGTAGAGGCTCTCGTGGATGAAGCTCATGGTTGAAATGCGGTTTTGACTCTCGTCCAACACTTCTAGCATCTTCACATCGTCGATAAATCGACGCTGCAAATTCAGCATGCTTGATATGACTTGCAGGTTGTTTTTAACACGGTGGTGGACCTCTTGAAGCAGTATTTCTTTCTCCTTAAGCGCTTCTCGAATCTGATTGTCAATCTCCTTCCTTTCAGTGATGTCATAAGCAATGCAGCTGAGCTCTTTAGTGCCCTCATCATACTGAACTGGGTTTATAAACAGTTGATACCAAACCACCTCATTCTTTTGATTCACCAATGGCAGCTCAAACTGCTGCTGAACCCCTTGGGCGGCGCGGACAAATAACTGGAGCTGTCCTTGGTAAAACGCCTTGAACACAACCTCCTCAAGCAGCTCAAGGATGGGTGTTCCCACAATCGTGTCAAAGTCGAATTGTTCCTTCAGCACCTCTACTATGTTGTGGTTCACAGATGTCACATTGAAGTTTTGATCTGTCGTGAACATGAGTAGATAGCGGGTCGAGTTGAAAATTGACTCCAACTTTGCAGACTGAACCAATGCAGAACGCTCATATGCTCTTACTTCGGATACGTTTAGGTAAATGCACCGTAAACCAATGAGCTGTCCTTGAGCGTTGGTTTGAACGGATCCCCCACCCAGCATTTTCAATTCATCTCCGTCTCGACCTCGGAACGTTAGTTCATTTCTATCACCCACCATCCAGTGTTTCCAGTCATCGATGCTTTGGTTATCAGGGGGTAAAGCAATTTCTTGGATTCGAATCGTCTTCAGTGCTTTGGCATCGTAGCCCAGGGTAAAGAAAAATGCAGGGTTCGCATACGTCAATCGACCTTCTTCATTGACCAAGAAAACCAGGTCGCTAGCGTTGTCGAGAATGTCCCTGTAACGTTCCTCACTTCGCCTCAATTCTTGTTCAGCCAAACGGATGTCTGTGATGTCTCTTCCGACCAAAACGAACCCCGTGTCCTTTCCTTTATCACTTTCCAAGGCTGCAATGGAAATCAACATTTGGAACACCTCTTCGCTTGATCGGCAACCGGCAACCTCGCCTGCATAGTAACCTTGCCTGCGTAAATCCTCCATGATGACCTTAAAATCCGCTGGGTCTTCAAGGAAATCATGCCCCTTCATTTGCATGGCGTCTTCGGCTGTCATACCAAATTCGACGGACGCTGCGTGGTTGAACTGAATAATATTACCCTCAGCATCAAACGCCATAATCATGTCAATGGAACTTTCGATGATCGAGCGGTTGAAACGTTCAGCTCGCATCAACTGCTTTTGTGTGTTGCGGTGTTGAACGATCTCTTCTTTGAGCAAAACATTAGACTCTTCTACCGACGATCGACGCATCTGCTCTCGCACCAACTGCATACGTGTCGATAAATCGTTCACTGTAATCTGAACGGCAGGTTGGTTATCGAAAAAACTCAGCACCATCTGTACCCCCACTTCTCTCACATTGCCATTTGCTTGCAGGATAGAAACTTCCAGGTAAGCGGTCTTCTCCCCAGCCAAGATGCGACTCATGTCTTCGGTAATCCGCCCCTGGTCCCCGGCCTCAAAGAAATTTGAAAAGCGTTGGTTGTATACCTCTTCTTCATCCTGAATGGCGATGATTTCTAAACCAGATTGGTTGGTGTAGCGAATTTGACCTTGCACAACCAAAAACAAACCGAACGGATTGGTCTCAACAAGCAAACGGAAACGTTCCTTGGTTTGCAATAAATCCTTGGAAATCTTGTGTTTCTCTGTGATGTCAAGCAATGCCAGCGTGTAATTATCACCGTCTTGCCCAATCTTGGTCATCCTTCCTTCAATCACCAAATTATTCCCAAGGCTATTGACAAATTCGAATTCAATGACTTCACCCAAACGGACTGCCAACCGCTTCCAATTGCGAACCCCGAGCAGGTTTTTGAGGTCCAAATCTGCCAGCGCAGATGCATTGGGTACACCTACAATTTTCCAAAGCTGCGGATTTGAATCCATGACTTTGCCTTTCTGAATAAAAGCCAACCCCTCGATTGTGCCGTTTGCTAGTCCGCTGTAGAAAAGTTTATTAAAATTCAAAGCAGCCACCAATTCACTGTGTTCTCTGGAATCCCTGAACACGGCGAAAAAACACCCTTCTACCTGTCCAGGGTGAATGGTGTAAGAGGTGGACCCTGACGTGTTGGACCATGAAAATGGATGGAGCTCTGCGTGCGATTCAATATGGCTCCATACCCCTACTGCTTCTTCCTTATCGGAGTCTGAAAAAATCCGGCGCGCAGCAGCGTTGATGTGCAATAGTTCACCTTCCTTATTGAAGACCAATGTAGGATCTGTCCATAGATCCGTCCAAACCACCATTTGTTCCCGGGTTTCCATCCTATCCCTCTAAGTTAACCCTCAGTTGGTTTGATTCGTTTGCCGTTGATTCGAATGAGTTCGCCACGCTTGTATTCCAGTGTTTGGTAAAGTGTTTGATTTGGTCCATAATACAGCCATTTCCCTTCGCGCTGACCGAGATTGTACCGTTCCACGCGCTCTGTTGAACCATTGTAACCCTTGTATACATGTTTTCCAGTGGGAAAGCCCATCTCAAATTCACCTTTGAATTGCTCTATTCCGTTAGGGTAAGTATGAATCCAATTGCCGTGCCGTTCGCCATCGACATAATGGCCTTCTTCCCGATGATCATTCACATCCATAAGCCATAAACCTTGTTTCAATCCATATTCGTAAAAGCCTTCCACCAACGTTTTTCCTTGGCTATCCAATTCCAAAAAATTTCCGTCCGCTTTTCCTTTTCTATAAGACTCATCCCGGTGCACTGAACCACTGGTGTAGTACCATCTCCAATTTCCATGGAATTCACCGTCTCGGTATGTACCCTCTTGAATCAACTGCCCGGTCTCTGCATAAAATTTCCATGGACCTACGCGTCTACCCTCTGCAAAATCACCTTCTGATTTGAGCGCCCCATCGGGATAAAACTGCTTCCATTCTCCAACGCGCTTGCCCTCTGCATT
>MDTC01274437.1_pt1 | contig 14232 bp, 16 predicted proteins | sample 811181 | NCBI WGS metagenome assembly MDTC01 (sample SAMN05326644, study PRJNA326480) | marine metagenome | isolation source: seawater | place: Pacific Ocean: North | collected 2011 | reverse complement strand
ATCCAATTTTGCACATATTTTTTTACGTCCTTTTGCAGAGTATCGGTTTGGTCTAACCACTCAGACAAAGAATCACCAAAATTTTTGAGTTTGAAAAAATAATGATTAGTTTTTTCTTTAGTAGGAGGTTGGCCACAAAGAGCACATTTTGGATCAGTTATTTCTTCAGGAACACGACCGCAACTCTCACACAAATCAGAGTATTGATCATCAGCCTTACAGTAGGGGCAAATACCTTTTACATATCTATCAGGCAAGAATTTTTTATCATTTTTACAATAGAATTGAATAATTTCTTGTTCATAGATATGTCCAGAATCATTTAGTTTTTTGAACACATCCTGAACAAATTCAATATTTTCTGGAGAACTTGTTTTATAGAAATAATCAAATCCAATGTTAAATGCTGAAAAATCTTCATAATCTCGTTTATTCCAGTGAGCAACATAGTCTGATGGAGTCTTTCCTTGTTTTTCAGATTGAATTAAAATTGGAGTTCCAAAATCATCAGAAGCACAAACATAGTAAGCCTCCACTCCATTTTGTTTTAAGAATCTTGTAGTAACATCTGCAGGAAGATATGTTGATGCAACATGTCCTAGATGAATTTCTCCATTGGCATAGGGTAGTGCACTTGTAATGATAGCTTTTTTGTTCATTAGATATTCACAAGGAGAATACTTAGGTTAAGAAGTTTTTGAGGAACTTTTACTCATTTTACACACAAACACTGATAGAGATTTCACAAAAAAAACTCACTCTGCCATAATGTTTGATACTAACAAAGAAAATCCTTTTTTAAAATGAGAAATAATTACTCAGATTAGGCATGATCATGCTTATCTGAATCAAATTATGATATTGTTCTAGAATGGATTCAGATAAGGAACTTGAAGAAATAGATTTCATAATTATGACTTTAGTGAGAAATGGAGTTCAAAAGGTGTTTACAATTACAAAACAATTACCCATCAAAATTCATGGTAGTAAAATCAATGATAGTATAAACAAACTTGAAAGATTTGGACATCTTGAGATGGATAAATCTGAAGGTTGGATTTCAAGAAAAATCAATCCAAAATTAATTCTTAAAGAATCTGGAATAGAGTTAGTTGAAGATAAAATTGAAGAGATGAAAGATAATTGGAATTTGTTAGTCAAACACTATGAGGCAAAAGAGAAAGAACCACTAAGAAATAAAATGAATGGCATGAAAGGGATGTTTCCTATGATGTTCACTATGGGAATTGTAAACGGTGCAATGATGTCTCAAATGCTACACATGAATCACATGGACATGATTGGTTATTTCGTTGATCAACCAATTTTAATTGATTATCTGAATGATCCTAGTGGAGAACCATACACAGATGGTTCAGGAGGAGACCTTGATGGCGGTTCTGAAGTTTGATTTTAAAATCAGAAAAATTCTGCGAAAAAGCTGTTTTGTTCCTAAGATTGTTTAACTAAATTAGCTAACTCTTTACCAGTTGTTTGCATATTTTACTTGTTCAGGAGTAAGTTTATCAATTTTAACATCCATAGATTTCAATGCATCAAATGCAATTTGAATGTCAATTTCTTTAGGAACGTCAATAATTTTATTTTCCATTTTTTTATGATTCTTCAAGATATACAAAACAGACAAAAGTTGATTTGAAAATGATTGAGCCATAACTTCTGGAGGGTGGCCTTCTGCAGATACCAAATTAGCAAGACGTCCTTGCCCAATCAAGTAAACTTTTCTGCCATTTTTCAAAGTACATTCATCTAGAGTAGGTCTAACTTCTTTAACAGATTTAGATTTTTTTAGTAAAAAGTCGGCATCAATTTCAACATCAAAGTGTCCAACATTACCCATTATTGCACCATCTTTCATTTTCAAAATGTGTTCTTTTCTAATTACACTAGTCATTCCAGTACATGTGATAAACATGTCACCAATTTTTGCAGCTTGTGCCATTGGCATTACTTCAAATCCATCCATGTGTGCCTCTAATGCTTTAACAGGATCTACTTCAGTTACGATTACTTTTGAACCCATTCCATTACATCGTGATGCAACACCACGTCCAACCCAACCATAACCAACAACTACAACTCGTTTAGATGCCATAAGTAAATTCATGGCACGTAAATAACCATCAATAGTACTTTGACCAGTTCCATATCGATTATCAAACATGTGTTTTGTATAAGCCTCATTAACTAAAATCACAGGATAGCGAAGTTTACCTTGATTCTCTACTGCTCGAATTCGAGTAACACCTGCAGTAGTTTCTTCAGTTGCACCCAAAATTTCCATGTCTTTAAATCTTTTATCAAAATGTGCTTTGATATTCATATCTGCACCATCATCAGTTAGAATTGTTGGTTTATGTTTGAGTACTTGATCAATAGACCAATCATAGTCCTTGACAGATTGTCCATGCCATGCATAAACATTGATTCCTTGTGATGCCAAAAATGCTGCAATATTATCTTGGGTGGTTAAAGGATTACCACCACAAACTGCAACCGTTGCGCCTAATTCTTTAGCACCCATAAGTAAAACAGAAGTTTCTTTTGTAACGTGTAAACAAAAACCAAGAGTAACTCCCTTGAGAGGTTTTGATTTTTTTAATCGATTAATTGTGTTATCTAAAATTTGCATATGGGATCTAGCCCACTCATAAGATAATTTTCCTTCTTTGATTAATTTAGGACTAGATTTTACTTTACTCATCAATATTGACCAAAAATTGGAATATAAAATCTTATCATGCGAATGTACATAAATAACAAAAGTTTTCATTCATTATTGGCCTGGAAAAAAATTGCTGAAAAAGGGGATATCGAGGCAGGTAAAGGTAAAGCATTCAAAATTGGTGAAAAACAGATTGCCATCTTTAACCAAGACGGGTATCATGCAATGGATGATCTATGTGTTCATCAAGACGGTTCAATCGCCCCAGGAAAATTAGATGGTGATATTGTAGAATGTCCATTACATTTTTGGCATTACAATATCAAAACAGGTGAGCTTACAGATTATCTCAAAGATGTAAAACTTGAGACATATTCAGTAGAAACCAGAGATGATGGGATTTACGTAGACATTTAGAGATTAAAGATTAGATTCCTCAAATCAAGATTAGGCACAATTTTTATTCTAACGTTTTCTGAAAATTAGTTATTGAATCAAGATATTATTAATGAAATTCAAAATCAAGATTATTCAAAAATTACAGAGACCATTGAAAAATTTCTAGCTGAAAAAATTCAGAAAACAAATGCAAAAGGCGTAATTTTGGGATTAAGTGGAGGAGTTGATTCAGCAGTTATTGCATACATTTGTAAAAGAAATCTAAAAGAAAAAACACTTGCATTAATTATGCCAGATACTGAAATTACACCAAAATCAGAAACAGAAGACGCATTGAAAATGATTTCACTAACAGGAATAGACTACAAACTAATTGACATCAATCCAATTGTAAAAGAATATTCAATGTATCTTGAACCAAATGCAAAATCAAAGGGGAATTTACGGGCAAGGATTAGAACAAATATTTTGTATTATTATGCTAATGCTAAAAACTATCTCGTTTTAGGATCAAGTGACAAAAGTGAAAACATGATCGGGTATTTTACAAAACATGGGGATGGAGCATCAGACATTACACCAATAATTTCACTATACAAATTACAAGTAAGAGAAATTGCAAAATATTTACAAGTTCCAATTAACGTAATATCAAAAAAGAGCAGTCCACATCTATGGAAAGATCATGAGGCTGAAAATGAAATAGGAGTTTCTTATGAAGAAATAGATTCTATTTTGTATTGTTTGTTTGAAAAGAAATTATCCGTTGAAGAAACTGAAAAAATTACACTAATTGAAAAATCAAAAATTCAAAAAATACAAGAATTAAACTCCAAAAGTGAACATAAAAGATTATTGGCACAAAAACCAGGTGTAAATTAAGAATGAAAATTCAAGATACACTATCAAATTTGGAACAAAAATTAGATACAACAAATAAAATCAAAATTTATCTTTGCGGCGTAACAGTTTATGATGAATCACATATAGGACATGCAAGAACAATTATTGTTTTTGATGTATTAAGGAAGTTTTTAGAATCAAAAGGGACAGAGATTGAACTTGTTCAAAATTTTACAGATGTAGATGATAAAATTATCAATCGTGCAAATTCCGAAAATACAACAGCTGAAAAAATCAGTTCCAGATACATTGAAAATTATTACAGGGATTTTGATAAACTAAATGTAAAACGCGCAACAAATTATCCCAAAGCAACAGAACACATTGAAGACATTATCAAATTTATTGAAAAATTGATTGAAAAACAGATGGCATATCCTTCAAAAAATGGAGTGTATTTTTCAGTCTCAAAATTTCCAGAATATGGAAAATTATCAAAAAAGAAAATAGATGAGTTGCAATCAGGTTCAAGAATAGGAATTGATGAGTCAAAAATAGATCCACTAGATTTTGCAGTATGGAAGTTTTCAGATGTGGAGCCAGTATGGGAAAGCCCATGGGGAAAAGGAAGACCTGGATGGCACATAGAATGTTCTGCAATGAGTGTAAAGTATTTGGGAGACAATTTTGATATTCATGGAGGTGGACGAGATCTAATATTTCCCCATCATGAAAATGAAATTGCACAATCCGAAGCATGTACAAATTCACCTTTTGCAAAAATTTGGATGCATGTTGGAATGGTTACAATTGGTGGGGAAAAAATGTCAAAATCATCAGGCAATACAAAATCAATCAAATATGTTCTAGAAAACTGGGGATCAAATATTATCAGATTATTTTGTTTATCAGGACATTATTCCAAAGTAATAGATTATTCCGAAGAGATGCTTAATGAAAATCTCACAAAATGGAGACAAGTTGAAACATGTTACTATGAATTAATTCATGCAACTAGTGAAAAACAGGAAGAGGTTGCTGAAAATATTAAAAAAATTAGTATAGAATTTGATAATGCATTAGAAGATGATTTTAACACACATTTGGCGTTATCTGCATTTTTCCAACTGGTAAAAGAAACAAACAGATTAGCAGCTGAAGAAAAATTAGGAAAGAGTGATTCACAAATCATCAAAAAAGAATTCGAAAGAATGTTAATTATTTTAGGATTAAGCATTCCAGAAATGACGGAAGACAAAAAGCAAGAGATAGATAATTTAATTTCAGACAGAGAAAAGTTAAGAAAAGAAAAACAATTCGAAGATGCAGATAAAATTCGAGATAAGCTTAATGAAATGAATATAGAACTAATTGATCATAAAAAAAGAACAATCTGGATGAAAAAAGAAAAAATTAAAGCTGAAAAGTGATTTTTACAAAAAACAGATGTCTATTGCACAATATTTTGAAATTAGAGCAACAGATCAAGATTCACATATTTTTAAAGTGATATGTTTTGGTAAATTATTAAACTAATTGTTTGCATCTAATTCTAAAATCACGTATTATTCTCTAAATCGTATTTATAAAAAATCTCAAATTTCATCATATATCATTTCTTCATAATTTTCTGAAGATCTTAAATATCATAATATTAGAGAGTATGAATGAGTCATGAAAATTTCAATTATTCTTCAATCAAAGTTGAAGACATTATGACAAAAACACTCATCTCTGTAAATCCTTTAACAACAGTCTTCCAGATAGCAAAAATGATGGAACAGGGTAGAATAGGCGCAATAATTGTGCAAGAAAATAAAATTCCCACAGGAATAGTTACAGATAGGGATTTTGCAACAAAAATTGCAGCAGAAAAGCTCTCATTTGATACAACAGTTGAAAAAATAATGTCACACCCACTAATTTCAATAAGTCATACTGAATCAATTTTGGCTGCTGCAGAATTAATGAGTAGTAAAAAAATTAGAAAACTTGCAGTATCCAACAATGGTTCAATTGTAGGAATTATCACTTCTACCGATTTGGTAAATCAACTTGCTTTAACTTCAAGTATCTAAGAATACTTTTGACATAACATTCTATTTCAAAAAAACACAAAGTATGATTTTTTATTTTCAAAATTAAGAAACAAAAAACGTTAATAGACTTCAAATAAATTATTCATATGCCTGAAAAAATTAGGACAGTCTAATTAGTCGCATCTAATTTTCGTGGCGTTTAATAGAACCAGAATAATTTTTAAAATATGAATTTGTGGAGTAAATTCTGGAATTGGTATGAAAATAAAATACTAGGAAGCATTATCATAATTGCAATAATACAATTTATCCAAATACCCCACATGGTATGGAATGCAGATTTAATGTTGGAGGCAGGGGTTGTTTCTAGAATACATCCAATAATTGATTGGCTCCTATATGGAGTTGATTTAATTGAAATCATTTCAATTATCAATGTTGGAATGATCATGTTTAGTTTAATTAAAAAAAGACATAATGCAAAAAAACAAGCAACAAAAACTAGTTAATTTTTTGCATCCCAAATTACTCGTTGCGGGAATGGGATTTCAATTCCTTCTTTATCTAATGCGCGTTTAATTGTAGTAAGAAGAATAGGTTGAGCTTGACTCCAATCATCTCGAGGGTGCCAAACTAGAACTTGGATATTCACGCTGGAATCACCTAATTCTTCCACTCTAAATTCAGGTTCAGGGACATGGAGAATAAATGGCATTGTTACTAGAATTTCATTTTTTATTACAGAAATTGCATTTTCAATATCATCTTTGTATGAAATTCCAACCATTGCATCAGCACGTCTCACAGTAGAGATAGTCAGTGAGCGGATATTAGATGTAAAAAATTTCTCATTAGGAATTCTAATTACAGTACCATCAAATTTTCTAATTTTGCTAGAAAAGGTTCCAATGTCTAAAAGAGTTCCAGAAATCCCCATATCAGGAAGTTCGATGGTGTCACCATGTTTTGCAGGTTTTTCAAAAATTAAGAAAACACCAGAAATCAAATTAGAAACAACTGATTGTGTTGCAAATCCGATGACTACTGCAAAGATTCCACCTGCAACCATAATTCCAGATAAATCAATCCCCTGACTCGATGTGAATCCTAAAAAGGAAATCACTATAATTCCAAAATAAATTAATTTACTGAGATTTTTTGCAGTGTCTTTTGGTAATGTTGGGGCATAATATTTGTGAAACAGTAATTTTGCAATTTTTGCAATAATTACACCACCGGCCATGATTATTCCACCAATTAACAAAGAGAGTACAGTCAAGTCACCAACAATTTGCATTTCAGATAAATTCTGAAGTAATTCCAAAGGCATTAGTCTAATTCCATCTCCACACTAGTACCAACAGTTGTATCTTCCCAAGTGGGGGATTTTGTCCAATCAGTTTCTACTGCAATGGTTTTTACATCTACAATATGTACAACCGCCCTTTTTTTCAATGTTATTTTAATTCCATCAATTATTGTTTTAGAGTCTTCATAGTAAAGGGAGTTATCAGTCATAGGAAAAACTACTTTGTCAATAGTTTGTCCAGATGATAAAGTATTTTCTATAATTATTTTCAATACCCCTTCAATGTAAGGAATGGAATCACTATAATCAGTAGCTAAAGATACTTTGGAATATTTACATAAGGTTCCTGTATCTGGAGAGCCATACAAACCAAATCTAGAATTCATAGAATTGCAAGTTATCCAATCAAGAGATTCACGATTGGAACCATTAATTAAAAAAATGCCAATTTCAATAGGACAATGAACAAAAATACTTGCAGCTGAATTTTCACTAAGGTAGATTTCTTTGTCAAATTTTAAAAAAACATAACCAGTTCGTCTTGCAGGATGATTTAATGGTCGAATAGGGGCCAATTCAATTTTAATTTCACTTGACTTTACAGGAATCATTTTTTCGACAATATTTCCTTCAGAGTCTTCTCTAAAATATGAAAAAGCATTATCGCTTATTTGTTGAAATTTAATCTCAGTATTCGGAAGAGATAGTTCAAGATTGTCATTCAAATCATATATTCCGTAACTCGAAAAAGTATTTTCAGAAGTATTATTCATTATTTTCATTTTTATAATCTAAAATCTAGAATTTATGCTCTCTTATTGGAATAGATCAAAAAATCAAAAACTAGAAAAAATCAGATAAAGTTTTTTGTCTCATTAATGTCAAAATATGCCCATGAGATAGCCATTCAGATTTACTAATACTCATTTTTTGAGATGCTAAATGTAAAGCATCATCAAAATTATCAAAAAGAGTAGGATTTTGCTTCATTGCCTCACGAATTCCTTCACGAACTTGCCAAACACCCACAGGGATTGCATATTCAGGCCTAATTTCTCTCAAAATTATTACTCCTGATTGAATTTTACATCGATTCAAATACTCTAAAACACCTAATTTTGCCGCAAAATATGCACCTGCGATTGCGGGAGGATGATCAATTCCACGAGCATCCTCAGAATCAGACCCAAATCCCATTACACCATTAGAATACCAAGCTTCAATCATTTCATAAATCCAACGATGAGGAAACAAAACAACTGAAAAAATATTTCCTAAATGAGAATAAGAGAATACCTTACACGTATCAATTAAATCATAATCTAAAACATCATCTACTAATGATTTTGAAATTATATCATCAGTAGCTGTTATACTCCATTTAGTTGGAACCAATTTTCTTTTTTGTCCCAACATCCCAATGCTAAAACACTTTTGTATTTTTGAGATATCAATTCCAGAATTATATAAATTCAATACAGCATCTTGTGCCTTCAAATCTTTATCATAAAATATTTTTTCAATAGGTTTAACAGAAGAAGTACTAGAAAATTTTGCAGATTTTATTTCTCCAGCAGGTCCGAAAGGAGCACTTTCACCATCAAGGGAAATTTTTGAGGAAGGAGGTTTTTCAAACACTAAATCAGAATCTGTGGGTTTTGAAGACATGACAACCTCTTGAAGATTTTCCATGTAACGTCCTTCAGTTTGATTGATAGATATTTTTTGGGTACCACGAACCAAATTTAATCTGAAATTAACAATTTCTTCTAAAGATTTTCCTTTCCAATTTTCAGGACTATCAAGTAAGCTTGTATCTCCATGAATAGGAGGGACCATTGGGCCGACAAAAACTTTAGGATAATCATAAGAACCGACAAAAACTGATGGAGGACTAGTTCCACTAATTGAATCAGATGAAAATAAGTTACCATATTTTGATAGAGATTCATGCCATTTTGCTAAAATTGAATTTCGAATATCTTGAGAATTAGAATACATCAAAATTTGTGCCTAAATTAAGACTATTAATCTGCCTGATCAATGAAGTTGACGATTAGTGAATAATGTTATTGAGAAGGGGCAGGCTCTCTCTCATGTCCACAATTAGGGCAAGTGTCTTTTTCTTCAAAAAACTCTTTTCCACAATTCCTACAAGATTGAGGTTTCATGAAATAGATAGGATAGTATCAAATTTAAGAACTTGGAATGCCCACTAAAACTATTAGAAAAGGTTCAAACGAGATTCATTTTTTTGCAGCACTAACTAAAGATACAACATCCCTATCTCTTAATTGATAATCAATAGGTAATCTCAAATTATATCTCAAATCTTTTCCATATAGTAGTCCTTTTACTAAATCAGTATGAATTTCCTTTGCAAGATCATTTATTGTTGAACCATCTTTTAACAAGAATAAATCAGGTAAAATTCTCCCTTTTTTATCAGCAAGATTTTTTTCATCGGCAACAGGATATACAGAATTCATCTTCAATAATTTGAATACAGCAACATTAATTGCAAATTGAACGCCTGTTCTCATATATTCTCCCATAATGCCTTTTTTGATAAAATCTAATGCGTTGTTTTGTTTTTCATTAAGTTCATCAGGTTTGAGTATTTCAAATTCTTCAGAACCTGGAGAATATTTTATCAGACCTTTTTGTTCTGCACGTCTTAGACTAAATTCACTGTCTCCACTTACAGGAATCACAATAGAATCATTGTATCGTTCTCTCAATCTAGCAAAATTTTTGTCTGCACCTTCAACGTCAACTTTATTTGCTACAATCAAAGTAGGTTTTGAAATTTTTCTAAGGTATGAAGCAAATTTTTTAGTATCAATCATATCAAAATTTTCAAAATCTTTGTCTTCTAATTCAGTTTCCAAAAGAGTTTTTTTGACATGATTTTTAGTTGCCCCAACACCCCGATAAAGATCAGTTATAGCATCAACAATTCCCGAACCAGTTCGAATGAGTTTTGATACTTTGTCCCTATTTCCTTCTATGATTTTTTGATACCATAAAATCAACTCTTCTTCAATATCTGCAAAATCAGATAAGGGATCACCATTTCCAGTCTCAGTGATTTTGCCAGTTGAATCTATGCCTCCAGAAGCATCAACCACATGAAGAAGTGCATCAGATTGGGCAGCAATGGATAAGAATTGATTTCCAAGACCCTTGCCTTTCCAAGCATCTTTAATCAAACCAGGTAAATCAATCAATTCGATTGGGATGTATCTCCACCCATCAACACATTTTGAATTATGAGGGTTATCCTGAATTTTAAATTCTGAATGAACACAAAGTGAAATAGCATGCCCAACTCCATAAATTGGAGATTTAGTTGTAAAAGGATATGAAGAAATTTCTTCAGAAGACAAAGTTGCAGAATTAAAAAAAGTTGTTTTCCCAGTATTTGTTTTACCGATTAAACCTAATTTGATGGGCATAAGATAATTAGTAGATCAAAATATTTATCTCTGTCTAGAAGTGGGAAGGGTTTTTTGTTTTGATTTTTTCCAATGTTTGATGTAATTTTTTTAAAGCCCATTCAATATCTGCAAAGTCCTCTTCAGACAATGTTGACTTCCATTTTTCTAAAACGGTATTTGAGATTTCTGAACAATTGTAAAGCACATTCCAAAATGGATGATGTTCCGCAGTAGTATATGCTAATTCAGTTACATCATTTAATCCATTTTGTGCTCTTGCCAAAGAGGTTATTTTTTCACCAAAAATTTTTACAATATCATTTTCAAGATCTTTTTCAATTTTCAGAGGGGTGTTTAGACGCTCATGTTTTTTTGCCAAATCAAGCAAATCATGATAAAAATTTTCAAAGTTTGTCATGTTAATTCAGTCTTTGATGTTCTGCTAACATACATCTATTAAAAACAACATCAATTCCTTCCTTTTTTGCTAATTCTTCAGCTTCAGTATTATGAATCCCTTCTTGCAACCAAATTACTTTAGGCTTTTTCTTTATTGCATCTTTTACAAAACTCAAAACATCTTCTGAAGGTCTAAAAATTTCAATGACATCAAAGGATTCAGATACATCAGATATTGAAGGATAGCATTTTTTGTGTAAAATTTCATCAGAAGAAGGATTGATGGGAGTGATGTCATAACCATGTTCTGAGAGATATTTAGGCACATAATGTGCAGCTTTTGAAGGATGTTGAGACATTCCAATAACAGCAATTTTTCTTAAGGATAAAATATCCAATATTTCTTGGTCTGAATGAGAATCTTGTTCCATAATTAGATTTCAATATTACAGCATATAATTTTTGAAATAATCATCATACACGTCATCAAATACAAATACAGTGAAAAGTGAAAGAAAAATGATAAAATGGCAAAGTCAGTATTAGTTACTGGAGCAACAGGTTTTATCGGTTCAAGATTAGTAAATGAATTAATTAACAAAGGATATGAGGTTACAAGTTTAATCCGAAAAGGAAAACAAGGTAATTTAAAATCAAAAATAGTTTATGGTGATTTGACAGATGATACAATAGATTTTGAAGGCATGAAGTTTGACTGTGTATTTCATCTTGCTTCACATACACCATTAGAAAAAAATAGGAAAAAGTTAGAAAAAGTGAATTTGGAGGGTACAAAGAAATTATTTAATGAAATTAAATCAATTACAAAATCAATAATTTACATTTCAGGGTTGGGAGTATACGGAGAAGTAGAAAATAAGATTATTGATGAAACTCAAAAATATAATCCAAATACGAATTTTGTGAAGATTAGAATAGATGCAGAAAAGTATCTAAAAGATAATTCAAAGAAATTAGGAATAAATTTTGCAGTTATTCTATTTGGGGATGTGTATGGACCTGAAGGATGGTTTTATGAGATGCTTATCAAAAGGTTAAAGAAAAATACATTCAGGATGCCCAAGGGAGGAGATTATTTCAAGGGGTTTGTACATGTTGATGACGCAGTAGGAAGTATGATTGCAGTGTTAGAGCATGAATCATTTGATGAATCATTTATTGTTTCAGACTCAATGCCAATAACTTTTAAAGAATTTTCAAATTTTACAGCAGAACAAATTCACGCAAAACATCCAGGCAGTGTTCCAGGATTTTTAGCAAAAGCGGTACTAGGAGGAGATTTGATTAAATTACTAACTACATCGATAAAAGTATCCAACAAAAAAATTTCCAAAATTTATCAATTCAAATATCCAAATTGTAAAGAAGGAATAAAACAAGTTATATCAGAATTAAAAGTAAAAAAGAAAATTATTTAAAATCACAGAGTATTTTAATTCTAAATAATGACAAACAATGTGGAAACAGAACCAAAAGATGTTATTGTATTAGGATCAATTAGACGTGGTAAAAAGAAATTTTCAAAAATTCAAAGTGAAACAAAAATCAGCCCAGAGGAATTAAATTTAATTTTAGAAAATTTAGAAAACAAAAATCTCATTAAAGTTGAAGAAAAAAAAGGGGTGTTTGGGAAAAAAATTGAATTAAAAATTACTGAAAAAGGTTCTACAGAACTAGATAGAAGACTCTTTGAAATTCAAGAAAAATGGAAAGATATGAAGTCAATTTATGAAGGTGGAGATAAACAACAACTTCAGCAAAAAATGGAAGAAAACAAATCATTTTTGCCAACAATGATGTTTTTTGGAATTATGGATATGATGATGTTTAGTATGATGTTTAGTATGATGGGCATGTCAATGTCAGATTACATTCCAGCAGAAAGTATGCCTGAAGGTGGAGATCCAGGTATGGATGACGGGGGCATGGATGACGGAGGATTTGATTTTGATATTGGATTCTAGTGTGTATTTTATACTTGAAATTAAATTAAAAAATAATTGATTTACAATTCATCAGATAATCCAGGATTGATTAAGGTACTTACATTTCTACAAACCCACAATACAGAGTATTTATCAGGTCAGGATTTGAGTGATGTTTTAAGAATTAGCAGAGTTGCAATATGGAAACATATCAAGAAAATTCAAGAATTAGGATATACTGTAGAATCAAAACAAAAGTTAGGATACAAACTAACAGCAAATTCGGATTTACTTTTGCCTTGGGAGATTACTTCAGGATTAAAAACTAAAATCATAGGGAAGCAAGCATACTTTTTTGATTCAATTGATTCCACACAGACCCAGGCATTAAAAATGGCTGATGATCAAAACAATAACGGAGTTGTAATTGTTGCTGAAAAACAAACCGGAGGCAAAGGCAGATCTGGAAGGAAATGGATTTCCCCAAAAGGAGGGATTTGGTTTTCAATTATTTTACATCCAAGATTTGATATTTCTATAACAACATTATTTCCAATTGCATCATCTTTAGCATTATCAATTGCTCTAGAAAAGACATTAAACATTACACCAGAACTGAAATGGCCAAATGATCTCACAATCAAAGGAAAAAAAATTGCAGGAATGCTAGTCGATGTATCATTAGAATCAAATAAAATTGAAAATTTGGTATTAGGAATTGGAATAAACTTTGATGTGGATGTAAAACAAATTGAAAAAGAGCTCAAAGGTACACCCAATTTTTATGGGTTAGCATCATTAAGGGGGCAAAAAAAGAAAGTTAAACCGATTCAGTTGGTACAGTCATTTTTAGTAGAATTAGAAGAAATTTACAAATTATTAGAAACAAAACAAACTGAAAAAATCGTCTCAGAATGGACAAAAAGATCATCAACAATTGGAAAAAATGTAGAATTAAACACAATTGATGGAGAAGTAAAAGGGAAGGCCATTAGAATTGATGAAGATGGAGCATTAGTAGTATCAAAAAACAAAACTAGTCACAGAATAATTGCAGGAGACATTATTCACCTATCAAAATAGATTATTTTTTAGATTTTGGTTTAGATTTTGGTTTAGATTTTGGTTTAGATTTTGGTTTAGATTTTGGTTTAGATTTTGGTTTAGATTT
>MDTC01135967.1_pt1 | contig 14234 bp, 13 predicted proteins | sample 811181 | NCBI WGS metagenome assembly MDTC01 (sample SAMN05326644, study PRJNA326480) | marine metagenome | isolation source: seawater | place: Pacific Ocean: North | collected 2011 | reverse complement strand
TATATTTTGAAATGAAAATACCAGACGGTTCTGAAATAAATAACTCTAAAAATGAAGTAGAAATAGATATTTATGTTGATTTACAGTTAAATCAATCTAAAATGATTAGTCAAGAAGAGTGGGATAATAAATCATTACAAGGTAAATTATTAGACATATTTTCAGATAAAATAAAAAACAGTTATACAGGTGTATTTAATTGTCCCAGTCGTTTTGAAAAAATAAATTTGATTGTTAAAAATATCATGAATAAAAAATTTAATGTTAAACCGGAAGATTCAGAAACAAACTTAATAAAAAAATCTTTTTATAATACATCCAAAAAAATTAAAGAGATCAAAATTGAAATAAAAGATTTAGAAGACAAAAAAACTAAAACCCTTAATAACATAAAAAAAAATCCAGAAAGAATGGCAAAGTATCAACTAAAAATAGGAAAAATAAATACTGAGATTAAAAATAAAAAGCGTGAATTAGTTGAACAAGAAGGTATTATGAAACAAAAAGGAGGTAAAAAAACAAAACGTCGTAGAAAACAATATCAAAAACGAAAAACAAAGAAAAAAAAATATAAAAAATAATGTATTTAATAAAATGTATATTAACCATTTTATTAAATCGAATCGCCTAATAACAAACTATTGTTATTATTTAAACTACAATTGTCATTCTTAGTTTTTAAATCACCTACTATAAGCATATCTTCTAATTGTTTTACTCTATCTTCTAATACTTTTATATGTTCTTCATCTGTTTTAACTTTATTATCAATACTATAAATATTAATATCATAATACCAATTATAAACCATTGAAGCACTATTCAAAGTCATTTTGGTTACGTGATAAGCAACATCAATTGTCTCATATATTAAAAATCCCAATACCATTCTATATAAATATATAATTATAGATTTTTAATTATATATTATAAATTTTAACTACGTATTATTGTATATCAAATTATATACCTAAATTAACTACATTTCGGTTTGATTTTTTACGTTTACTTTTCACCATTTTACTATTTTTACTAGAAAGATCTATTGATTGAGTTTCTTCTAGTTCTTGTAAACTAATTGTGCTACCTTCTTTTTTTCCTTCGTTAATATTAATAGTTTTTGTTTTTAATCCAGCTAAGATATCTCTTAAATCTCCTGGTCCTTTCATTTCTGCTCTGGCACTTCCATAACTGGAATCCATATTTTCTGCATCATTAAAATCTGGATTACCTCCTCGTGCAGCTCTTATATCTGGTCTAGACATAGATACACGTTTATTTCGTCGAGGTGGATTGTTTCTCATTTCTTGCGTTGGACCTGGTGGAGAACCTCTTGGAGGAACAACTGGTGGAGGAGGCATACTATTATTATTACCTCCCCTAGAAAAATCAGACATAAAATTACTAAATCCTGGATTACTTTCACCCATCGTATTTACAGCTGCCTGAGTAAATTGTTGCATTAACTCTGGATTTTGTCTCATAATATCATCCATACCAGGCATAGAAGACTTAAACATAGTATTTGTCATATGTAACATAAGACCACTTCCTCCTAACATAAATAACAATTTCAATTCCGGAGCAACTTTTGTTTTACCACCATATTTTTCATGTAATTCTCCAAATACTTCATCGTATTCATCCATATTTTCATTAACCGCTTCCGACCATCCATCTAACTTTAAATCAAATGGATCAAATTTATTATTTAAAAATTCAATACCAGATACAAAAGCCATTAACATCTTAGACTGAAATTTCTTACTATTATCCTTTTCTTTTTCCGATTTTATCATTTCATATTCACCCTTCATTTCATCCAACGAACTTTCCATTGAATATTTTTTACTAAGTGTAATTCCTCGTTTTTCCAACCCTTCCAATTTTCTTAAATAACTAAACTTTTCCTTTAATAATGCTTTTCCTGTTAATTTTGGTTCATCTGGAACCTTAATTTGTGGATTAACCGGAATTTCTGTAAAACTTTTAAATCCATCTGTTGATTCCGTTTTTCCTAAAGAACCAATTAAAGATGGAGCATTATCAACCTTAATTTCTTCTAGTGGAGATTCAAAATTTAATTGAATAGGACTGGAATCTGCCAAATTAGAAGCGCTATTAAATAAAAAGTCTTTCTTATTAATACTAGACGATGGTTTATCACTTATATCAATATCATCTAAATCATTAATTTCAGATAATTCAATGTCAGATTTTGGTTGTCCAGATTTACTTTGTTTATTTGGATTCATTAACATTTCAACGCCTGGACCAAAATTAACAGATTTTTGACCACCACCAATAGTTACTGGTTCTAATACAGGTCCATCCATCTTTTCTTCGGATAATTTTAATTGAATACTCATTTATGTTGTAAATAGAACTTTTAATTTTAAGTAATCCGCATTATAATTTATTTATTTAAAAAAGAATATAAATTATAATATAATTATTTTTCATCCAATTTAGATATAAACCATTTTCCTTGTAAATAACAATCAGCTAAATCATCCTTTTTTTTATGCTTACTAAAACAATCAAACCATTTTGATATTTCTGAATTTTGATTTAAATCGTTTAATGTGTATTTTATACTTGCCTTTTTTCTCTCACTATAACACATCTTTTTCCCACCTCCTAATATTTGATTTAATTTATTTGAAGAATTAATCATTTCTATATTTTTAATATCATTTTCAATAAAATGCTGTGTTATCATTCCTTGTAATGTTTTCATTCTTAATGCTAATGGTCCAATTTGATTTTCAATAATAACTATATCTAATTCATCATAGTTAAATATATCGGAGAATTTTTCCTTTAAACTAATACCATATTCAACTAAACTTATGGACGTTGCCTTTTTTATTACAACAGGCATTAGATAATTATTGATTAATTCTTTTTTAATACTATCAAGTAATACAGATTTGGTAACTTTTTTAATATTTTTATCAACTTCAATATTATATTTTTTAACTAAACGTTTTAATTCGGAAACTAATTTTTTATCTAATTTGTTAATATTTAATTCATGTGTAGGTATATTAAAATTACTTTGTTTTGCATGTGTTTTACAGTAAAAATTCGTGTTTTTGAAATATTTTGCTTTTTTTCCACAAACTTTATTATTTTTTTTTAAACATTGACATATATATTTATCTGAATCTGTTAAATTTACTACTTCCCAATCAATTATATCATATTCTTTATTTTTTTTTACATCCATTAAACAATATGCTAAATTTTTCATACCAACATCAATACTAAGTATTTTCATCTTATTATTATAATTAGTTTTGTTTTAAATTATAATAATTAATAAGTTATTTATTTGCTCTCATTTTCAATAATTCTTCTTGTGTAACAAAAGGTGCTGACATTTTACTTTCTAATTCTTTTCTTGTTAAATACATTTTTTTTAAATCAGATGTTTCATTTCCAAGTGGTTGAGATTTATCTGACATACTTTTAAACAAATATTTGTTTGTTGTAACATTATTTGCAAATTTTTTCACATTTGAATCCATTTGGGAAGAACTAGTATTTTGAGACATAATATCTAATCCATTATTAATTAAATATTGTCTGTACTCATAATTATTACTAATAGATTCGTTTTTTAAAATGCCATTATTAATTTCACAAGACGTATCGTGTTCTGTGTAAACACGACCATCACTCATAATAGCAGGGAAATCAGAATAAATATTATTTGATCCTTTATAACAGGTGCTCCAACTCATTAATATATTATATTATAATATTTTATTAAGTAATATCATAATATTTATTTTAATAATTCTAAAAGTTCATGTTTTTTTTTACCTTTTGTTTCAAATCCTTTTGTTTCACACAATTCTCTTAATTGAACTTTACCCAATTTTGAATAATCTTCTTCTTCGACGTTATTATCTAAATCTTCCTCTAAATCATCCATATCATCTAACCCATCATTTTCAGGAGTTAAAATATGTTCCTCCATATCTTTTAAATCTTCGTTACTAGTTAATTCTAACATTTGTTTTTCAACTTCTTCTTTAATAACATTTTCATTTGATAATTCAACAGTATCATTTAAAACAATATTTTCTTCTTCTTCGTCATCTTCTTCGTCGCTACTTTCTTCTTCTTCGCTATCATTATCGGACACAACAATTTTATCATAACTTGGTTGTCCTCCGTAATGCGCTTGTTGCATTTGTTGTTGTTGATTCATTCTAATAACATCAATTAAAGCGTCCATTTTATTTTCAATATTAGTAATTCTATTTTTGACATATAAATAAACTAATATTACTGAACATAGTGATAATCCTAATGATAATAAAATTCCTTTGCTAAACATATTTTAATATCAGCAAATATATTTTATCACTATTTTTAACGAATATAAATTAATTATCTTATATTGTATGTAATATACTTTTTGCTGTCTGAATAATACTTTCCGGGTAATTAAGTTGTTTTAATACAGATATTCCACCTCGTATTTTAGAAATTCCTAAAATCATTTTATAAAAATATGTAAGTGTATCATTTTTTTGCGTAGTTTTCATATGACAGTTTTCTATTTTACTATCTTTTTTTAATAATTCACAAACTTTCATAAAATGAGTAGTTAAAATAAAAGAAACGTTATCATACTTACTAATGTATTTTAAATAAGATGTAGCGCTAGAAATAGCTTCATATGGATTTGTTCCTGAATACAATTCATCAAATACACAGAAATGCCTATCGTTTGGATTATTCTTAATAGTATTTAAAATATTTTTACATCTTCTAACTTCTGCTTGAAATAAACTATCTCTACTACAATTATCTGGTATATTTATGTAACAATGGAAATATTTATAAGGATTAATTACTCCATCTGTAAAATATCCATAACCAATTCGTTGACTTAATATAATATTAATAATTACCGATTTTAAAATAGTTGTTTTACCAGCAGCATTAGGTCCTGTTATAATTTTATTTTTAACAAAATCAATATTATTTTTAATTGGTTTTTTATCAACACAAGGATGGTAAATATTATTAAATTTACATTCGTTTTTAGTTGTATAACTTATTTTATGGATTGTTTTTGTTTTTATTTTATTTACAATTGAATGTAATATATCAAAATATCCATGAAATCCTAAAGAATATGTTATAACATCATCCGTTTCTGTTGAATCATATAATTCATAATACGTTTTCATTATTGTCCCTGGTTTAGAACAATAGTAATAGTTTAATGATTCATCGACAAAATCAAACTGTTTATATATTTCTTCTGTTTTTGTTTTATAATTATTTAATGTTTTAAGAAATTTATCATCGTATGCTTTACTGTATCCATATTGTTTTAATTTACATTTTTTAATTTTATTAATAAAATAGGTATAAGATTGTATAGTATAATTTAAATATTCTTTTGTTAAATATAAGTTTTTTTGTATTTCAAATTGAGATTTGTAGAATTTGTAACAAGATATAACATTTTGATATAAATTATAAAAATACATTGAAACAAACATTATACATTGAAGTTTTTGTTGAATAGATCCTTTATTAAAATTTAATACAAGTTTTCCTAATGAATTATTACTTAAAACATATTTTAATGCTTCGATATAATTTGTAAAATTAATATCTTTATTACTACTTACTGTTTTCATTAATAAAAATGGTAAAAATAACAATAATACGGGGGTTAATAGTTGTAAAAGAGGAGAAAATAAATTTAATATTGTAAGCCATGTTAAAAATACAGTTGAATAATTTAAATAACTGAATCGTTCAAACTCCAAATATTGATATGTTTCTATAAATTTATTGTTTGTTTTCATATTCATCCAAAAATCTGTCATATTATTAACCATATGTTTGTCAAATAACATATCTTTTGAGTTTTTCAACAATTTTTGTGTATCTTTTAAATATTTTTTATTAGTCGAATACTTTCCACCAAAATTTTCCAGCACTTCTTTTCCAACAGTTGTATCAATAGAAACAAGTGTATTATAAACAGAATTACTTTCATTTGTTTCACTTTTTAATAATTCTAAATCACTTTTAATATGATTATCAATTAAATGAGTATTTTTACAATAATCAATTGGTTGCTTAAATATTTTATTTAATACTAGTTTATATTCTTCATCAATTTCTTCTTTGGTTTCAAAATCAGTCATATTTATAATTATAAATTAAAAATATGATAATAATACTACGCAATTAAGTTGTTTTTAAATGTTCTGTAAAATCAGATGGCATTTCTAAAATTTCTGTATGATAATATTCAGAAAATCGTTTAAGTTTTGTACTATCTTGTTTTGTTTGAAAATTAATAGCAATACCTTTTCTTCCCCATCTACCTGACCTTCCTATTCTATGTAAATAAGTATGTTCGCTTTTTGGAATATCAAAATTAATAACAATACTAACTTGTTGAACATCAATCCCTCTGGCAAATAAATCGGATGTAATTAAAACTCTACACGCTCCATCTTTAAATTTCTTATAATTTTCTTTTCTTTCTTGTTCACTCATTTTTCCATGTATTTTTTCAACTGGAAAATTATCAGTTTTCATTGCTTCACTTAGGTCATCCACACGGTGAGTACTATTACAATAAATAATTGCCTGTGATATACTTAAACTTTCAAAAATATCCTTTACAGTTTCATATTTTTGAACATCATCTAATAAATTAACATAATATTGAGCAATGCCCTGTAAAGTTAATTCTTCTGCTTTTACACGAATTTGTGTAGGATTCTGCATAAAGGTTTTTGATAATTCTTCTAATTCATCTGAATAAGTAGCACTAAATAAAGCTACTTGAATATTATTGTCTAAATGTTGAAATATTTTATACATCTGATCTTTAAATCCAGCAGATAACATTTCATCTGCTTCATCAATTACCAATATTTTCATTTTATTAACATGTAAATATTTTCGTCTTATCATATCATGAATTCTACCTGGTGTTCCAACCACAACATGCGGTTTTAATTCTTGTAAATCTCGTTTATTTTTATCAACCGATGTACCTCCAACCAATAATAAAGAACGAACCTTTAAATAAAACCCTAATTGTTTAATTACATTAACCGTTTGTGTTGCTAATTCGTGTGTAGGAGCAATAATAAGTGCTTGTGTATCATCCACTTTTTCATCTATCAACTCTAATGTTCCTACTGAAAAAGCACCCGTTTTCCCCGTTCCTGATTGTGCTTGTGCTATAATATCCCTATGACGATTTTTATTAATATTTCGAACCATCGGATACAATGCCTTTTTTTGTATACTACTAGGTATTTCAAACCCCATTGAATAAATACCTCGAACTAATTTACTTTTTAAATTTAGTTCTTCATCTTCCCATCCATTAATTTCATATTGTTTATTATTATTTTTTAATTTCATATCATTTTTGCTTTCATTTTTCATGTCCATAATAGTATTATATTGGTTTATCTTTTTAAGTTTGTTTTCCTAACACTTATGTTAGTCACAAATAAAATAATATATTACAAACTATATTAAAACTAATGCCAAAGTTATTATAATGTTACAAACAAGTAATTTTAGTTCAAATAATTATAATATAAAATTTTTCTATGATATTGAAAAATTTGGCGACATTGAAGAAATAGATGAAAAAACTATTTCATTAATTAATAATTTAGCAAAGCGCGTTGGAGCGCCTAATTATCAAAAAACACCTATTTTTAGAAAAAGAAATAAATATAATAAAAAAAATGAGTTAACTGAATGGAATGATTTAAGAAATTTTAAAATTACAAAATTACAGAAAAAGGAAAACGTTACTGATATTATAGTTGATAAAATAAGAAGTAATTTAAACAAATTAACAAAGGATAATTATGATTTAATTAAAACTGAAATCGTTGATTTAATTAACAATGATGTTGATAAAAATACAGAAATGTTAACAGATGTTGTAAAATGTATATTTGATATTGGTAAAACAAATTATTTTTGGTCTGAAATATATGCCAAATTATATAAAGATTTATCTGATAAATTTAATTTAAGTGATATTTTCAAGGTAGATTTAACTACATATACAGACTTATTTGAAAATATTAAATATGTAGATCCTGATGGTGATTATAATGAATTTTGTAAAAACAATAAAATTAATGAAAATAGAAAAGCATTTAGCAAGTTTTTGACATTTATAATGATTGAAGGGTTAATAGAAACTTCTATTGTAAAAGATATTGTAACAAAACTATTAAATAAGTTTAATGAATTTTTAAACAATAAAGAAAATATTCATGAATTAGATGAAGTTGTGGCTAATATATTGATTTTTGCTACATTTGACAATGGTTCTTTATGTGAGTTAAAATTAAATGATAGAGTAGAGGAAATATCTAATATGAACGCTAAAAATCATGATGGATTAACTCAAAAAATAATATTTAAATGTTGTGATTTTGTAGATGAATATTTATAATCAAATCTATTATAAAATAATATTAAACATTAAACAAACTATTATTTAATGAATTATAATATTATTGATGGTGAAAATAAAAAAATTAGACCCGTTTCGTTTGAAGATATAGAAAAAATAGTTGATCAAAATTATGAAGATAAAATAGAAGAGCAATCTACTATTTATCAAATAGAAAGTGATGAAATGCTATGTAATAAAGTAGATTATGATGTTAATTATTTAAAAAAGGAATTAGTTCATATTATGAATTATTATGGATTATCGACGAGAAAAAAAAGGAAATCTGATATTATTGATGATATTATAGATTTTGAAAGTCAACCAGAAAATTATTTTGTAGTTGAACATAGAAAAACGTTATGGTATTATTTGGAAGAATTGGAAAACGACCATTATCTTTCAAAATTCATAGTTAAAAATTAAATTGATAGAATAAATTAATATTTAAATAAAATATTAATTTAAATTATAATGGTGGTATCTAATATCGTACAAAATATTAAGTTTAAAGAAGATAAAGAAGTAGATAAACATGATAAAAAAACAACGGTTTCTATTTTTAGAATTAATTTATATGATACAGATGTAAATGTTAGTTTAGGTAAGGTAAATACAAGTATGTATAATGATATTTATTTTGCTCCTGTTTACTTAATATTAAATGAAAATGTTCAAATTAAAATAGGTATATATGAATTTTTAGCAGAAGATTATAGTTCTTTACTTGATAAAGACAATGATTTAGATATTGCTTATTTAGATGGTCCTTTGATATTTAAATTTGTAACAAAAGAATTTATTGAAGAAATGACGGAAAAATATGAATTATTATCTGATATTGATAGTTCTGATGAGGATGACGATGAGGACGACGATGCAGAGGATGAAGATAGTATGAAAAAATTTATGTATGAAGAAGACGATGAAGAATATTTGGATTTTGTAGAAAGTAAAGAAAACAACGAAACATTTGTAAGTCAATATAAAAATACGGATAATAATTTTTGGATTGAAGACTTTTACAAAAATAATAATTATAATATTGTGGATAATGAGGGTAATGGGGATTGTTTATTTGCAACTATTCGTGATGGATTAAAAAATCGTAATATATCTATTACTGTTCCTGAAATAAGAAAAATGTTAAGCGAAAACACAACAAAAACCCAATTCGATACTTATAAAGAAAATTATGATTTATTTAAAAATGAAATTAATGATTTACAAGAAAACATGGCAAAGGCAAAGAAAAAACATAAAGAGTTAGCTACTCAATATAAAAAAATTACAGGAGAAGCTAAAAAGGAAAAGGATAGAGATAATAAATTAATACTTCGAGATAAAGCATTAAAAATTAAGGCTGAGTTTGATAAAATAAAACCTTTGTTTACACAATATAAAAATGAAAAAAAAGTTGCTCAAGAAAATGTGGTTGAATTTCAATTTATGGATAATATTGAAACACTAAAAGATTTAAAAAATATGATTAATACTTGTGATTTTTGGGCAGATGCTTCATCTATAAGTAAAATAGAATATCTAATGAATATTAAAATTATTATATTAAGTAGTGAGTTTTATAAAATGGGTTTAACGGAAAGGGTAGTAAAATGTGGTGATTTTACATTAAAAGAAATAGAAGATAAAGGTTACTTTAATCCTAAGTATTATATCATAGTTGACCATACGGGTGATCATTATAAATTAATTAAATATAATGATAAAGGGGCAATGTTATTTAATGAATTACCATATCAATTAAGAGAAGACTTGGTTATAAAATGTGCAAGTAGTAAAGGAAAAAGTACTTATAATTATATACCAAAATTCCAAAAATATATGGGAGTTCCTATTACAATGGTTAAAAAAGATGAAGAAGAAGAAATTACTTCTGATACTGAAGCTGAAATGACACCATCAGCAAGTAATGATGATACTGAAAAATTATTTGATGATAGTGTTATATTTCAATTTTATAGTAAATCCAGAGATGTTCCACCTGGAAAAGGTAGTGGTGAAAACATCTCTCCCAAAATGAAGGATGATTTTGTAGAATTAGGAAAAATTAAAAACTGGAGAAGACAATTATCTAACTTTTACACTAAAACAAATAAAGATAAAAAAGTAATACCTTTGTTTGAATTAGATGGATATAAATGGGCAAGTGTTGAACATTATTATCACGCTAATAAGTTTAAAAAAAATAATTTAGATTATTATAAATTATTTACAATGGAAAGTAAATCAGAAATATCAACGGACCCTATTGCGTCAAAGGGAGCAGGTGGTAAAACTGGAAAAGTAAATAAAAAGAAATTTAGACCATCAACTATACAAATGGATGATGATTTTATGAAAAATAAAAATAATGAAAAAGCAATGTATGATGGACAAATGGCCAAATATAAACAAAATCCAGAATTAAAACAAATGTTATTATTAACAAAACAATCAAAATTAGTTCACTTTTCACGAGGTGGATCTATTGTATTTTATGATACAATGAAAATTAGAAAAACTCTTGAAAAAGAGCAATAATTAACTAATAATATAAATAACTAAATTAAATAGAATTTATTTATATTATTATTATAAATGAGTTCAAACGATGAAATTATAAATATGTTATTGAATAATTTAGATTTTTTAAATATTCCATCAACAAATGAAGCAACTGAAAAAAAGGTAATAGGAAACTTATATAATGATTTACTTATTTCTTATAAACATATTCAAAAAATAATAAAGAAAAATAAGGTTAATATTAATACTATAAATATTAACAATAAAAATGATATACCAAAAACAGATTTATTAGATAGTAACTTTTGTACAAAAGATTTCAAAAAGGATTTATATGAAAAAACACAAAAAGTTATTGTTTATAATATAGTTTTGAAAAAAATCAATATCAGCATTTATTTGAATGATATGTCAAATAAAAAAGATATTAATAAATACATTATGCAGCATGTATTTACATTATTAGATATGTTATTAGGGTATGTAAATAATAATACATTGAAAACACTTAAAATATACTTATACCTTAATGATAAAGAAAAAACGATTCCTAATAATAACATTATACCATTAAATAAAAACAATGTTAATTCAGCAGTTACGTATAGTTGTAGTGTAAATGGTGAAATACTTGTTTTTAGAAAAGAAGAATGGTTGAAATGTTTAATACATGAACTATTTCATTCATTATGTTTTGATTTTGTTGGATTACATAGTGATATAAACATAAAAAAGTATTTAAAAAATATATTTTGCGTTAAAAGCGAGTATTATCTAAGTGAAACATATAATGAATGGTGGGCAACCAATATTCATTCTTTATTAATATCATTTATGATGTTAAAGAAAAAAACAAATAAAGCCGAATGTTTAAGTTTTTATAAATTATGTATAACCACAGAACAAATGTTTACAATGTTACAAATCACAAAAATATTGAAATATATGAATATGAATTATAGTATGTTAATTGATAAAAATATTGATAGATATATTAAGGAAAATTTATATAAAGAACAAACTCATGTATTTTGTTATTATATTTTAAAAGGATTGTTATTATTTTACAATAATGATACTATACATTTTTTTAAGAAAAATAATACATCTTTATTGAATTTTGATAAAACACCACAAACCTTAAAAAACTTTTTAGAATTAATAAAAAGTTACCACGATAAAAAAGAAATTATAAAGGTATTTAATAAATATGACCAATATTATATGTCTTTAAATAAAAAAGATAAATCCTTAAAAAAATTATTAAATACAATGATGATGACTATCAACGCTATATAAATGGTGTATTATAATATAATATTTATAATTTATATATGTCTTCAAGGAAAAAAAGTAGAAATAGTAGAAAAAGTCAAAAAAGTAGAAAAATAATTAAAAAAGGTAATCAAAAAAAATTCACTAGAAGAAATAAAGAATACTATAAAAAATTACAGTTAGAAGAAGAAGTAAGTAAAAGTGTTATAAAAAAATTTAGTGAAAAAAAACCAGTTGTATCAATGAGTCATGTAGTTCCGCTATTAAAAAAAAGTAAACGAAATTTAAGAAAGGGTAATATTACCGCTGCAACAATACAATTATTAACGATTCTTTCTATTGTATCAACATTAACAGATCAACATCCAAATATTAAAGAAAAAAGGTTACCTCGTAAACATGTAGGACAATGGACGGGTGATCCTCATCAATTATTAAAATATGGCGCTGAAATAAACTTAAAAAAAGCGTCTAAGACGCGAAAAAAGGAAAGGATGAAACACCGTCGAACAAAGAAAAACAAAACATAATAGTAAATTATTAAATTGAATAATAATATATACTAAATAATTTAATATATATTAAAAGATACGTAAAATGGGTGTGAAATTATTAAATAAGTTAATGAAACGATACGCAATAAAAGGTGTAAAAATTATATCCTTGGAAGAATTAAGAAATAAATCAATTGTTATTGATATAAGTATATATTTATACAAATACAAATCGCAAAATATGTTATTGACTAATATGTTTAAATTATGTAGCATATGCAAGCATTACAAGATAGATGCTATATTTATATTTGATGGTCTACCAGATAAAATTAAATCAACTGCTCTTATAGAGCGAAATGAGCAAAAATATGTAGCTAAAATGAAATATTATGATATTATTGATAATTCATCTGAAAAATACCTCAAAACAAATAAAAGTCAATTAATAGAACTAAAAAAATCATTTACAAAAATTAAAGGATCCGATATTGAAATAGTAAAACAACTATTAGAAAGTTATGGTATGAAATATTATATAGCTGAAAAAGAAGCAGACCATATATGTGGTGAATTAGTAAATACATATTATAAAGACGGATGTTTATCTGATGACATGGATATGTTTGTTTATAATTCTAAATTTGTATATAGAAACTTAGATATCGTAAACGGAACATGCTTACAATACAATTTGGATTTAATATTAAAATATTTAAATATTAACTTTGAAGATTTTAAATGGATGTGTATTTTATCCAATAACGATTATAATACAACTTCTAAAAATGTATTTGAATATTACAAATTATACAAAAAATACAATTATGAAATATCAATCAATAATTCAAGAAACGAAGTTTATAAAAATAAATACTCCAGTTTTATAGAATATGTAAAAACAGAAGAATTCATGAATAAACAACAGATAGAGACTCTAAATAGAGTTTATAATATGTACAATACAACTGATTGTGGTTTTAACAAAAATAAAATAGTAAATAGTAAAAATGATACGGTTACATTATACAAAATACTTGAACAAGATAACTTTATTTATCCTCCTCAAATTAACGTTTGTTAGTAATAATATTTATAATTTTTATTATAGATATTATTTGATTAATGATTAAGCTTGTTTCGCATTTGATTTAAAATGCGGTTTCATCCATTTTTGTAAATTAAAATAAGTAAGACTATCTGATTTTTTCATACCTAAAAGTTTGCGCAATTTAGCATCTGGATTGATATTACGACGGTTTGCTGGGTCTTGTAAATTATGACCTAAAATATATTTTTGCAATTCCTTTGTTACTTCTGTTCGCGCCATTTCAGTTCCTTCTGCTTTTCCTAAAAATGCAGCAAGTTCTGAACTAATTTTTGCTGGTTTAGTAAATCCACTAGGTTCTTTATTACCTGATTTCCTCTTTTTTTTACTTGCCTTCAACGCT
>MDTC01207228.1_pt1 | contig 14236 bp, 12 predicted proteins | sample 811181 | NCBI WGS metagenome assembly MDTC01 (sample SAMN05326644, study PRJNA326480) | marine metagenome | isolation source: seawater | place: Pacific Ocean: North | collected 2011 | reverse complement strand
CGAACCGGAAAACGCTGGATTAGTCGTGATGTCAAAAAAGTCGCGACGGCTGCGGTAGCGCATCAGCGCACCTTGAGACCACTGCTCCATACCCGGTGCATTCATAAGATCCATGGCCCTATTGGCCGCATCGCCAAAAAATACCGGATGGCTGGCGCGGGCAAATAACGCAGGGTACATAAACTCCATGTACCGACCGAGCACATCGCTGCTGCTATCGCCCGGCTCAACGCCCTCTACCTGCAGCGGTGTTGCATACATATCGATCACATTAACCATGGCGAAGTCGTCGCCCGTATCCGCGCGCATAAATCGTTCCAGCATGGTCTTTTGCTCGGGCTCTATACCTCGCTGATCAAAATACGCTAGGTAATGGTCAATTTCCTGCTCAGTAAGCGGCCCGCCGAAAGATGTGTACCAACCGCAAAACAGCCCATACAACAAACTACAGCTCAACCAAATCCAACGAGTGCGCGTCATAAGCCCCCCAGCCAATACTATTTAATGCCGGACATTAATCCACACCGCCGCTTAACGCCATTATTCCGCGTAGGCTGGCGAAGAGGCCTTCATACAACGCGACTGCATGAGCATGGTTGCGACCTTCGCGCCCTGAAGATCAAACGCCTCAGTCTCATACCACACATATTCTGTCTGCGGACTTTGACCCACACACAACACCTTACTGACGAGACGATAGTCCCGATTCATGAGCAACGGGCGGCCGTGGAAACTGATCTCAATTGCGCCAAAAAGCCCCACCATCTCACCTAAGTAAGGGCGCATACCTTGCATGGGGTAGGCCCACAAAAACTCTATAACAGTGGCCGGCGCCGCAACCGGCTCACCCCAAGGCGACTCATGACGGTACCAATCCAACGGGTCACTGATGATTTGACTGTCAAAGCGCTCAAACTGCTGGACCGGTGAGGTATGTACGTCGTACTCACCCAGCGATAACCCCGCATGCAGACGGTGCAAAATCCGCAGTTCCGAGGGATCACAAGCTCGAAAGTCTTTATTGCGCAGTTCAGTGCTGACATGCTCATCAACAGTCGCGGTACCGATTGCGACCAGCATGCCGTCTTCGCGCTCCATCCAAACCTTGGTTGAATTTGCGCCCGGCTCGGGCTGCTCGGCAAACACCTGGACTCTCTCTTGATCGATGGTGGCGTTCTTGAAGTTCAAGGACAAATTACCGCGCTCAAACCATTCGTTACCAAATATTTTCACCAACAATGGCGGAAACTGATTCATATGCACATCGCCAGCGACTGTGCCGCCCCGAAACCCCAGCTTCTCTGCGGTGGCGTCATCATGAATACTGCCCTCGCCTTCATCCGCAGACCAGTTGCGCGCAGCCCAAATGGGTCCGCTAATGATTTCTGTCATCATTTTCCTCCTGCTTTATTCAACCTTTCGGCGGTTTAATCGGGCAAACCCAAAACTCGCTTGGCGATAATATTAAGTTGCACTTCGTTCGAACCCCCAGCGATTGAAATCGACTTTGCTTCCAGCCACAACCGACACATAGCGACCTCCTCATCCGTAAACGCAGCGCCTTGCCAACCCACGCCCTGAGACCCGCGCACCCGCAATTGTGCTTCAAGTTGAGCTTCGACGTAGTTCGCCTCCACATACTTGAAAATAGAGGTGGCGGCTCCGGGCGTATCCGCCTCAGCTTCCTGCACAGCCCGTTGCTGGGTCAACACAAAACTACGCCGTAACATCTCGATATCAATTAAGTCACGCCGCAATCTCGGGTCGGTGGAACCGGCCTCTTTACTGTAATGCTGCAACAGCTCAGACATTGGCAACGCTGGCTTAATGCGCTGCATCGCACCGGCAGTATCGGCACTGGCCAGTGCCGCCAAACCCGAGCGTTCGTGCTGCAATAAGCGCTTGCCGACGGTCCAACCCTGATTCAACTTGCCAATCAAATTGCTCTTGGGGATGCGCACATTGTCAAAGAACGTCTGGCAAAACGGCGAAGCGCCATTAATCATTTCAATCGGCCGAGTGCTGACACCAGGACTTTCCATAGAAAACACAACAAAACTAATGCCTTCGTGCTTGGGTACATCGCGATCTGTGCGCACTAAACAAAACATCCAGTCGGCGTGATTCGCCCCCGATGTCCAGATCTTTGCTCCATTTAAAACAAAGTGATCGCCTTGATCCTCGGCATAGCTTTGCAAGCCCGCCAAATCAGAGCCTGCCCCCGGCTCGCTGTAACCCTGACACCACGCCACGTCACCACGCGCGATAGCCGGCAAATGTTCACGTTTTTGCGCCTCAGTACCATACTCCAGCAAGGTCGGCCCAATCATGGACACCCCCATACCGCCCAACGGTGGTCGCGCTTGGATGCGTTGCAGTTCATCCAGCAGCACCAAAAATTGTTCTTTAGTTAAGCCCGCCCCACCGTACTCTTGCGGCCAGGTCGGCACCGTCCATCCTCTGGCGGCCATACGCTCCAGCCATACATAGGCCTCAGGATTAGTACTGCGTCGTTTGTGCCCGCCGGCAACATCTTCGCCAGGAACCATACGCGTGCGCATAGATGGCGGGCAGTTGCTGTCCAGCCAGTCCCTGATATCCGCTCGAAACTGCTGCAAATCCATAATAGTTAGCCCTCTCCCCGGAGTCTGAATCTGTATCGTTGGATACGTTCGCCGCCAGCGCACTGCATAATCTTATACCACAGACCTATACCGGCGTTCGCCAGACCCACTCAGTCGATCTAGAATACGTCGACGCTCAAGAGGCAGGGGAGCCATGAAATCTACCGAGCAAACACGCATCAACCGCCGGCAATTCTTACGCAAAGGCAGCGCAACCTCGTTGAGCGCACTACTCGGCATGCGCATTCCGTACTTGCCGTTATTGCCCGCCGGGCTTACGCCGGTCGCCCTAACACAGGCCGCAGAAGCCTCGGTAATTCCGCAAAAACCCGGTCTGGTGGTGCTCAACGACCGGCCCATCAATGCCGAGACCCCAGCACACCTATTGGACGACGCCATCACACCGGCATCGCGAATGTTTGTACGCAACAATGGCGTGCCGCCACAACTCACGCGAGCACAAAGCGCCGACTGGAAGTTACGCATCGGTGGCGAATCCTGCGTGCGCCCGACGCAATTTTCATTGACAGAGCTTAAAAAAACGTTCCAGCACCACACCTATCAATTGCAATTAGAATGCGGCGGCAACGGTCGCAGTGAATTCTTTCCACCGGCGCGCGGCAATCAATGGACCACGGGGGCAGTAAGCTGCGCGCGGTGGACCGGCGTGCGCTTACGCGACGTATTACAGCGCTGCGGGATTGCAGACAGCGCCGTCTACATCGGCTACAACGCTGCGGACACGCACCTCAGTGGTGATCCAAACAAAGCCCCAATTTCCCGCGGAGTGCCTATGCACAAAGCGCTAGAGGATGAAACGTTAATCGCATGGGCACTCAACGGCGCGGATATCCCAGCCTTGCACGGTTATCCGCTACGCCTGATCTGCAGCGGTTGGCCCGCGTCTGCGTCGGGCAAATGGCTGAACGAAATCCTTATTCGCGACCGGATTCATGACGGCGCAAAGATGACCGGCAGCGCCTACCGCGTGCCTTGTGAACCGGTGACACCCGGCAGCGCTGTGCCAAATTCTGACCTGTGTATTATTCAATCCATGCCGGTGAAATCGCTAATCACCTTTCCGAAATCAGGCATTCAACAAAACCTCGCCGCCCCACTGAACCTGCGTGGCCACGCCTGGGCCGGTGATCGTGCTGTCAGCGCCGTGGCAATTTCCATCGACTTTGGCGCAACTTGGCAAACCTGCAGGCTCAAACCACCGGTCAACAGATTGGCCTGGCAACAGTGGTCGACCAAAGTCACATTTCCACAAACCGGCTACTTCGAAATTTGGGCCCGGGCCACCGACGATCAGGGCCACAGCCAACCCATGGTGGTGCCAGGCTGGAACCCAAAGGGTTACTTAAATAACGCCAGTCACCGCATCGCTGTGGCCGTGATCTAACTATGCGAGGCTGCGCAACTGTTTTTTATATGTTCTACGGGCTGTCTGCTGCTGCAACTGCTGTGGATGAACGCACCGGCTTAATCAAAGACGATGCATGGCAGTTAGTGGCGGCACACTGTGGAAATTGTCATTCCCTGCAACTGGTAACCGGCAATCGCGGCGACCGAAAAACTTGGCTTGAGACCATACGCTGGATGCAGGAACGGCAAAATCTTTGGCAATTGGACACACACACAGAAGACCAAATCCTGACCTATCTGGCGAAAAACTATCCGGCAGCAGCGCCACGGCGACGCAAGCCTCTGGCACCACACTTGCTGCCTAAAGATAGCTCCAAACATTAAGCCCAACTACGAAGGGGTCTTTAGTGACATACTCGTCACTCAATGATGCCTTCAGCAGCCAATCAACTAGGACAAGCCAATGAGCAAATACGCCTTAGCAAAAGAACTTCTAACCAGCGGTTATGAGCAGGGTAAGGCGCTGAGCCTAGACGAAGCTGATGTCGCTGAAGTGATGATCACGTCCGCCATTCAAGAGTTGATTCGGGTAAAGGGCGGAGCCTATACCAAGAATTTTTTACGCTACGAAACCGATTCGGTATCAGACAAGGACGTCTTCGAAATTCAACGCCGCTAATTATTGGCGTTACGCCAAGCACCGGCACTGATCGCTGCTGCGATCACAACGGCGTACGTCAGCATCGCGGCTGCGGCCGCGGCATAGATGCCGACCAAGCCAAAACCTAAAGTGAACGCCAACGCATAAGCACCTAATGCGGCGACAGCAACGCGAAGCACCGTTGCCCATACCGGCCACAACATGGCACCAGCGCCCTGAGAAGCGAAATACAAAGACAACCCCAAGCCGTGGAAAAAGAAAAATGGCCCGACGATTTGTATATAGCTCTTGGCCGATGCGTGCACCGCAGGCACGTCAGTAAACACACCGATCCATGCGTCTGGAAACAACGCCAATACAATACCGACTATGCCGGCTACGAGTCCTGCGCTGACACCGCCAACACGACCCAGCCGTTCTGCGCGGTCTAAGTCTCCGGCACCCACGCTGGCGCCAACCGTCGAGGTCATAGCCGCACCCAGACCAAAGACTAAAGGAATAATTAAGAACTCAACACGCGAGCCGATGCCGTACCCGGCTAATGCCGCCTCGCCAAAGCTGGCGACAAAGGCTGTGAGCACCAATACAGTAGCGACCGTTAGCAGCGGCGACAACGCGCCCGGTAACGCCACCTGCAAGATATCGTTGAAATCGGACTTAGAAAACGTCATCGCCGACCAACGCAAATGTACCGGCAAGTTACCGGTCGCAAGTCTGAAAAATAGCGGCACGCTTAAGATTGCTGCCGCCACAACGGCTGAAATCGCAGCGCCAATGATCCCCAGTGCAGGCAGACCCGCCCAACCCAGAATCAGACATCCAGACAACGGAATCTGAATCAACGCGTTAAATATCATCACCGCGGCAGGAAACTGCATTTCCCCCATCCCGCGGTAGACCGCCGACACCGTACCAATTAGCCAAAGAAACACGCCACCCGCCAATAACAGCATTGCGTACTCATGAGCTTGCGCCAACACCTCACCTGCTCCGCCAAGAAAACGCAAAAATGCTTGACCTGCGAGCAGAAAAATCAGCAACAAAACAGCCGCACCGGCTGCAGCCAGTGCCAGTGCGTGCCAGACCAAACGCTCGGCTTTAGCAACATCCCCAGCACCCAAGGCACGAGCGATAGAGGCGGCGACAGCCCCGCCCATCGCACCACCCGACAAAGTTTGCGTCAGCATCAACAACGGAAACGCCAATGCAATCGCAGCCAGTGATATCTCGCCCAGCTGACCAATAAACCATACTTCGGCCAAGCTCACGCTGCCCTGAATAAAAAACGCCAGAGTGCTAGGCGCGGCCATACCCATCAATAGCGGCAGCGGCGGTGCCGAGAGCATTTGTTGAGTGCGGGCGTCCATATTCGGCTCCTTGGAGATCCACTCACTGTAGTGACTGTTATTTTTAAAGTCACAAACTTTTGGCTCTAAAAGTATGCGCAAGTATGTATTGCCTGCAGCGCGCTGCATTTCAGCGGCGCTTAAATCTGGCGATGGAGCCTGAGTTTCGGGTAATGTTTTGCTTTCTGTCCAAGTACCCCGCACACCTATGGCTATTCAAGAAATCCCCCTTGCCCATCGAGCCCTGAGCGACGCCCGCATGGTCAATAGCAGCGCTCGGTTCTACAACAGCATGCGCACCCGTCGCAGCGTTCGGCATTTCAGCGATAAACCCGTACCGCATACTGTCGTTCGCAACGCGCTGCTCGCTGCAGGGACAGCCCCCAGCGGCGCTAATCTGCAACCTTGGCATTTTGCGGTGACCACCGACGCGGCAGTTAAGACTCGCTTGCGCGCCCTCGCCGAGGAAGAAGAGCGTAACTTCTACTCCCACCGTGCCAGCGACGAGTGGCTGCAAGCACTGGTGCCCTTGGGCACCGACGCAGACAAGCCGTTTCTAGAAATCGCGCCGTTGTTAATTGGTGTTTTTCAGCAGAACTTCCAATTTGATTCTGCTGGTAACAAGCACAAAAATTACTACCCTGCTGAGTCCACAGGGCTTGCCTGTGGTCTGTTGATCAGCGCCCTGCATCAGTCTGGGCTGGCGACTCTCACACATACGCCCAGCCCCATGAAGTTTATGAACGACATTTTCCAGCGGCCAAGCGCTGAAAAAGCATTTTTGCTATTAGTTGTGGGCTACCCGTCGGAGACCTGCCAAGTGCCGGACATCAAAAGAAAATCATTGGACGAATACACAAGCACCGTAGGCGCTGCTACGCCATCGCTGACTTAAGCCGCACCAACGTCAATATAGGCAGACGTCTTTGTCGTTGTTAAAGTTTGCGCCAGCAACCGAGGCATGCCGATGAACAAGACCAAGACCCTAATCGCATTGACGATCCTATTCACCAGTTCTGCCGGTTGGGCGGATCAGGATCCTGACCTATTAGCGCGCGCCAAGGCTTTACATGACCGCATTCTGACCATCGACGCCCACGCCGATATCGAAATTCCAGGTGCACCGTCGAGCTATGTCGGCCCCGACGGATTATCAAAAGTAGCGCCAGATAAAATGCGCGCGGGCGGGCTCGATGCCGTGGTTATGTCTGTGGCTGTGGGACCAAAACCGCGCACTGCTGCAGGCTATGCTGAGGCGCGCGCCATTGCCGAGCGTGAACTCGGAGCAATGACCGATCTAGTTGCAGTGCCGGCCGATCAAATTGTACTGGCTACCACCCCCGAAGCGTTGCGCACCGCACATGAAGCGGGCCAGCGCGGGGTTATTTTAGGTCTGCAAAACGCGTTAATTCTTGGCACCGAGGTTAACGCCATCGACGACTTCTATACTGCAGGGGTCAGGGTGTTCGCCCTTACTCATATGGGTCACAACGCGTTCGCCGACTCCTCGCGGCCGCTATTCGATGCGGCAATTGGTCGGCGCGAGCCCGATGCTGAACATGGCGGTCTTGCGGATCTTGGTCGTGCCGCAATCCAACGCGTCAATGCACTGGGTGGCATCGTCGACATTTCGCAACTGTCAAAACAAGCCGCCCTGCAAGCCATGTCGGTGTCTACAACACCGGTCATTGCCAGTCATTCCAATGCGCGGGCATTAACAAACGTCAGCCGTAACTTGTCCGATGAAGAACTCGATAGCATCGGCGTCACTGGCGGCGTCGTGCACATTGCACCGTTCGCGGGTTATCTCTTCGATTCGTCAGATCCAGAACTGGACGCCGCAATCCGCAGCGTACGCCGCCAAGCAGGCATCGACGAAAACTACCTATACCCATTCGAACTGTATTGGGAGATCAGCGACCCAGCCGTTAAGGCTAATTTCTTAAGCGGCGTTCGCAGCCTATTGGGGCCAATCAATTTAGACACCATGCTCGACCATTTAGACTACGTGGCCAAACGCATCGGCGTCGACCACGTGGGTATCGGCACAGATTTCAACCATGGCAGCGGCATTGACGGCTATCAAGACGCAAGCGACGCCCTGAACGTCACTTTAGGACTCATCAAGCGCGGCTACAGCGACGCGGCAATCGAAAAAATCTGGGGCGGCAATTTTATGCGCGTTTGGCAGCAGGCTGAGCGGGCACGCGTGGCCGCAAAAACTTAAGCGCACGCTGCGCGGTTCAGGGGCCCCAAGATGCGAATACAACTTCTGTGGTTATTAGGCGGGTGTCTTGCCGCTCTTAGCGCACCGTCAGCCACTGCCACCCCACCCAACAACAGCTCGGCAGATGCGCCGCCGCCGAACATCGTTTTGTTGTTGGCCGATGATCTAGGATTCAGCGACCTGGCTAGCTACGGCGGCGAGATCAATACCCCAAACCTAGACACAATGGCGCGCCAAGGTGTTCGATTCAGCAATTTCCATGTCGCCGCTAACTGCGCACCCACTCGGGCCATGCTAATGACCGGAGTCAACAATCATCGCGCTGGCGTGGGCAATATCATTGAAATGATTCCTGACGAATTTCTCGACTCACCGTCATACCAAGGAACGTTGAGCACCGATACGGTTACCATCGCCACATTACTCCGCGACGCTGGCTACCACACTTACATGGCCGGCAAATGGCACTTAGGCCATAGCCCTGAACTGCTTCCCAGTGCCCGGGGTTTTGATCGCACTACAGCACTGGCAGACTCCGGCGCAGACAACTGGGAACAAAAACCCTATCTGCCAATATACGAGCAGGCGAATTGGTTCGCTGACGGCGAGCGCTTCGACTTGCCAGACGATTTCTATTCATCGCGATTCTTGGTCGATAAAATCATCGGTTTTATCGACAGCAACGCGGGGTCCGAAGCGCCATTTTTCGCCTACCTGCCCTTTCAAGCAGTACATATTCCGGTTCAGGCACCCCAGTCGTTTATCGACCGCTACGAGGGTGTATATGACGATGGCTGGGAAGTGCTGCGCACCAAGCGATATAAAGCCGCACAAGCATTGGGACTGGTGCCCGCGAATAGCGCCATGGAGCCCATGGCCAGCACCGAATCGTGGCAAAACCTTGAACCAAAGACCAAGCGCTACCAAGCCAAACGTATGGCGGTCTATGCCGCCATGGTAGAAGCCATGGACTTTCACATCGGCCGGTTAATCCAGCACCTAAAAGACACCGGCCATTATGACAACACCATTTTTATTTTCGCATCCGACAATGGCAGCGAGGGCAGCGGTGCAGGCGTGGAGCCTGCTCCGGCCAATAACCTTATGCTCAGCCTGATGGATTATAACGACGACTATGAAACCCTCGGGCTAAAAGGCAGCTACGGGACCATAGGCCCGAACTTTGCGAGCGCCGCTGCATCACCCCTAGGTTTTTACAAATTTTACGTTGGCGAAGGCGGTCTGCGGGTCCCTCTTATAATCGCTGGTGAACCGCTGACCCTATCTGACCCCAACAGCATTATCGATGCTTTCAGTTACGCTACCGACATCGTTCCCACCATTTTGCAGTTGACCGGTACCCCAAACCCGGCGGGGCGTTACAACGACAGAGCAGTAGAACCGATCGTGGGACGCAGTGTGGTGCCGCTTTTGCAGGGTCAGGCCCAACGTATCTACGGTAACGATGACGCCATAGGCTATGAACTGAACGGCCACCGAGCTTTGTTTCTGGGTGACCATAAGATCGTCTATAACCGCCCACCCATCGGCGACGGCATATGGCATCTTTATAATATCGCCATTGATCCCGGCGAAACTAACGACCTTAGGGAACAACAGCCCCAACGCTTCGCCCGCATGCGAGCACTATACGAGCAATTCGTTGTGGAACATGGCGTGCTGCCGGTGGCAGAGGATTTTGATCCACAGCAAGTGATGTTTGCGCGCCTAGTACGGGACCGCTTTGGCGGCTATCTGATCGCCATGATCTGCGTTGTTGTAGCGCTTGTGGCCTTTGGTTTTTATTGCAGACGACGCCTAAGAACGCGCTAAATTAACGAGCAACCAAGCAAATCAGCAAGATTAGTCGATACGAATTTCGGTGCTGTCTGCTGGCAACCAGAAACGCATGCCATCAAGGGTCATGACCACGTCGGTTTCAATGTCGCGGGTAAAGATTTTTTCCATCAAATCGTTTCGCGTCGGCGGCACCAGATGATAAAGCGCCACTTGTCGAATATTCGAACGTTCCGCCAAACCGTCTAGATTGCGTGTATCAACATGGTAGTCGAGGACGTCGCGCAGAACCTGAGCCCGCTTGGCCGCACCGGCTGCTGCCGCCGCCTTCGCCAAACTGTTAATTATCTTGTGCGACAGCGCGTCCGTGAGCAATAAATCGACATCGGTTGTCGCTTTTTCAAGACCTTCAGACACAATAGTGTCGCCACTGACGACGACAGAGCGCCCCCTATAATCGAATCGATAGCCAAAAGCCGGCTTGATCGGCGAATGATCGACTTCAAACGCAGTAATCGTTAACCCGTCCTCGTTATGAATAACCCCGGGTTCGATGGTCCGCGCAGCGATAACGCCCAGGGCAGCAGGCATCAGAGCCTCGCCATGGTGCAATGTGCGATAGCCACGGTCTAACTCGAACGCCATATTGTATCCAGCGACCACCCGCTCAACACCTTCAGGCCCCATAACAAGCATCGGCTCGGTCCGCCCAGCCACCCAAGACGCCAGATTCATGTCGCCAATCCCAGAAATGTGGTCCGAATGAAAATGTGTAAGCAACAGGCCCCGCATCAATTGATAAGGTGCGCCATTCGCCTGCAACACGGTGTTTGAACCAGACCCCGAATCAATCAAAAACATCTGATTGCCCGCGCGCACCATAATGCACGCCTGCGCCCGCGTTGGGTCGGGCAGCGGCGACGAGCTGCCACACACCATGACCTCTAAACCTACAAAATCATAAGGTTTCAAAGCGCCGGCCATCTGCGCTTCAAGCGCTTGTTCAAGCAGAAAATCTTGACCCGAACGAGAATTAGTCAAGGCGCCATAAGCGCCGGCACCGAGCAGACCTACGACCACTAGGATTACGATTAGCTTTTTCACCGAGATCACCTCTGATTAAATGCAGACAGTGTATTAATGCAAGCCATTAATTAAAAACGATTCTTAATTATCATGCAAACAACCCGCGGCGGGCTGCCACTTTACCCACGGGCGCTATTCAACCACGCGACACGTATCATGCATTAATACCGGATTGCATCGAATGCCACCAGCAATGGCGACTTGATAGTCGTTACCAAAGTGCGTCGCTGGGAGATAGTAATCAGTGCTGATCGCTTGCGCGCCACTGGCGAACGCTTGATCGCGTCGCCGAGTGTCATTAGCCCGTGCTTCGCGGGTGTCGGCATCGGCACGACTGCGCACTAGGTAACCCGCCTTCACCAAACGTTGAATGCGCTCAAAGTTCTTGATCGGATCATTGATGATCATCACTGCCGCTGCCGGATGCCCCTCGGGCGCGTTAGTGAACATGGGCCGGGTTTGCCAATTGCTGTAATACCAATCGCGCTTGGCGCCGCCCTCATCAAGAATCAACAGCACCTTACCCCGGGCCTCTTCCAACGTCGGCCATCTCAGCCCCTGCACATCTGCTGGCCAAATTAACTGAGGCCCTAACGCACCGCGCAATTGCGTATCTAATGCATCTAGCGCGGCGGCAGTAAACGGCTCCGGGTCAGGCAAAACCGGAATAGCCTGATCTTTCAAATTGAAGCTGATCCAAATAGGCGTATGCCGCGGATTCTTTTCAGACCATACGCGAACCTCTTGCAGACACACCAGCAAGGTATCGCAGTGGCTATTCATATCGATTATTTGAGCGTGACCCACTGGAAAGGATTGATCCTGCGCGTCGTAAAAGAGATCGATTTCGAGCTTGCGCAGACCAAGGTCCAATTGATCGGCCAATGGCTCATGCCAGTATTCTAGGCTCTCGGCAACTTCAGCATCTAATAAATGTAAGGCTTTATAGATCAACGGCGACATCGCCTGTTTATAGCTGTTGTGGCTGCCAACAAATTGGATCTGATTGATGGTCACCGGTGAGCTTGCGGCCATCGCATATTGCGCAACGAATAATGCGCAAAAAAACAGTACGCCGCGCCTCATCCTTCGATATCGTCGTCGCCAAGCTTGTGGCCCCAGTCGCGCTTGGCATGCAAATAGCGCTTATTCCAATCGCTGACGCCAATCACATGCTTGATCGCTTCAACCTCAGTTAAGCCTAACGCGTTGAGGTCATCGATTTTCTTGGGATTGTTGGTGAGCAGGCGAAATGCGGCTTTGCCAATAAAGTACTTGAGCAAAATTCCCGCATCGGTGAAATCCCGAGAATCATCGGGTAAACCGAGCGAGCGATTGGCTTGATAGGTGTCCTCGCCCGCATCTTGCAGAAGATAAGTCGCCGCTTTGGCCCAGAGGCCAATACCCCGCCCCTCATGACCCGCCATGTAAACCAGATAGCCCCCAGCAGGGTCTTCATTGATCCGCGTAATAGCGGAGCTGAGTTGTGGGCCGCATTCACAACGCTCGGAGCCAAACACATCACCGGTCAAACAATTTGAATGCACCCGCACCAAGGGATTCGCACCCGGGTCACCCACGACCAACACACTGTTTACCGCTAAGGGCGATACCAAGTGAGAAAACAGATGCTGTCCTCCTCGAGCACTTAAATCTGCGGCCAGCGCTTCAACCTGTTTGAGTTCCGTGCTGCGCACGGCGGCGTACCACTGCACCTTTGCTTGCACCCCGGGCAAGTTGATCGGCAGGGGTATTGGTCCTAATAAATTAATCGCCAGTTCGCCCGGTGATTCAGGCACAGCGACATCAATCAGTTCACCTTGGGCATTAACACGCACCAATTTACCCTCGGCAATCAGGCGTGTGCGCACATCGGGATTTAAATAAGTAAACATGTTCTTTTTGGCTGTTACCTCAGTACGGCATACGCGCCGAATTCTTGCTGCACTTTCTACTCGCCCAACTGCCGCGCAGTAGGCTTAAAACGGCCGGCCATTCTGCACTAAAAGCACGGCGGCTGAGGGGCAATTATAGATTTCTAATAATTTCAGAACCTACCTGCTCCAAGACATCGAAACGGGTATCAAAGTTCGGCAAAATCATGACCTGATCCAGCCCCGCGTCCGACAACTGCTGAAGCTGTTCCAGCAATTCATCACGCGTGCCGATCATGCTGGCCGCGGACAGCACTTCAGGCGTCAGAAAACGCTCTTCCTCCTCGACAACCCAACAATTGTGACCCGCATGAATACGCTGATGTCGCCGCTCGGCTGGATAACTGTTCATCAACGCCGTGTAATCGTCCCAAATACCGCTGACAAAGTGCGGTGGCTGATGGCCAAAATTACGAAACTGATCATAGGCATAGTGCACCGACGCCATCGCCATGGCACCGCACTGCGCTTTAACCCGCGGCGAATCCACGGCCTCGCCCGCATCCAGCACCACCATAGTGGTCAGCACCGTCGTGTAAAAAGGTTCACCGTCTGGATTATCTGGCGAGCGCAAGTCACGACCGGCTGCACGCGCGCCTTCGGCCAGCATATGCCAAGAGCCGAGCATGGCACTGGGGTTCGCCGCCCCCAGCACAGCCCCATGGCCATAGCGGCCAGCCAAGGCGAGCGACTTAGGCCCAAACCCAGACACGTAAAGCGGAATCTCATCGTCGAAGTTAACGAATCCACGCTCGGGCATGATGTGCTGAATAGGCAAGGTTTGGTCGTTGTGCTTATACAGCGCTTCTTCACCCTTGAGTAACGGCGCCAGTGTCTGCAAGTAGGTTTCAAATTCAGCGATACGTTGCGGCGGCAACCCCATAACCCGCATCGCAGTATTACCCGCCCCAACCCCGAAAAAGGTGCGTCCAGGTGCCAATGCATTGATCGTGGCAATGCCTGCCGCGTTTACCGGCGCCGGCCGGGTTCCAGAGATCGCCACACCCGTACCAATATTTATCCGCGACGTCCGGTCCGCCACCAACGCAAGCGTTGCAAAGCAGTCGGACCAAAGCATCTGCGAGTCGGCCATCCAAGCGTGGCTGTAGCCTAACTCCTCCGCTCGAACCACATAGCCCACGTCATTGATGTGCGACGCAACACAAAGCCCTATATGCATAACGACCCCAGCT
>MDTC01032072.1_pt1 | contig 14236 bp, 14 predicted proteins | sample 811181 | NCBI WGS metagenome assembly MDTC01 (sample SAMN05326644, study PRJNA326480) | marine metagenome | isolation source: seawater | place: Pacific Ocean: North | collected 2011 | reverse complement strand
ATGGCGCGATATATTTTCGTAACTGGCGGCGTGGTTTCATCTTTAGGCAAAGGTTTATCATCAGCTTCACTAGCATACTTACTTCAATCCAGAGGATATAAGGTTCGAATTAGAAAATTAGACCCTTACTTAAATGTGGATCCAGGAACCATGAGTCCTTTTCAACACGGCGAAGTTTTTGTAACCGATGATGGCGCTGAAACTGATTTGGATCTAGGTCACTATGAAAGATTTTCAGGAATTTCAGCAAAGAAATCAGATAATATTACTACAGGTAAGATTTATAATGATGTTTTAAAAAAGGAAAGACAAGGAAAATATTTAGGTAAAACAGTTCAAGTGATACCACACATCACTAATCGAATAAAAGAATTTATTAAGTATGATGTTAAGAATGAAGACTTTGTTATTTGTGAGATTGGTGGCACAGTTGGTGATATAGAAAGTTTACCATTCTTAGAAGCTATTAGACAGTTTTCAAACGAAGCAGGAATAAAAAATACTTTATTTATTCACCTTACTCTTGTGCCTTACATGAAAGCTTCCGATGAAATTAAAACAAAACCAACCCAACATTCTGTTAAAGAACTTAGAAGCATAGGTATTCAACCTGATATTATCATTTGTAGATCGGAAAGGTCTATCCCGTTAGATCAAAGAAAGAAAATTTCTTTATTCTGCAATGTTTCTATTGAAGATGTTATTGAAACTGTTGATGTAAAAACTATTTATGAAGCTCCAATAAGTTTTAATAAGGAAAAACTAGATGAAAGAGTATTAAAGTTTTTTAATGTTAAATCTAGAAAAAAAGTCAATTTAAACCCTTGGAAAAAAATTACCAATCAAGTACTCAAAACAAAGAAAAAAGTTGATATTGCTATTATTGGAAAATATGTGAATTTAAAAGATGCGTATAAATCTTTAGATGAAGCTTTAACACACGGTGGTATAGCAAATAATTTGAAAGTTAATTTAATAAGAATTGAGTCTGATTTTTTAAAACCAAATGATATTAAAGATAAGTTAAAAAGTGTATCTGGAATATTAATACCTGGCGGCTTTGGGAAAAGAGGCACTGAAGGAAAAATTGCTGCAATTAGCTATGCAAGAAAAAATAATATTCCTTTCTTAGGAATTTGTTTTGGAATGCAAATGGCAGTTATAGAATTTGCAAGAAATATACTTAAAATTAAAAAAGCAACTTCTAGCGAATTTGGTCCGTCTAAAGCTTCAGTTGTTGGATTAATGAATGAATGGATTAAGGGTGGAAAATTAATAAAAGGAACTGATAAAGATTTAGGTGGAACAATGCGTTTAGGAAGTTATGAAGCAAGATTAAATAAAAATTCACTAATTAATAAAATTTACAAATCCGCAAAAATCAATGAAAGACACCGCCACAGATATGAGGTGAACATCAATTTTAAAGAAGACTTTGAAAAAAAAGGAATGATCTTTTCAGGGTTATCCCCTGATAAAAAATTACCTGAAATAATAGAGCTAAAAGACCACCCTTGGTTCGTTGGTGTACAATTTCATCCTGAATTTAAATCTAGACCTTTGTCACCACATCCTTTATTCTCTTCATTTATTAAAGCCGCAAAAAATAATTCGAATAAAAAAACATGACAAATCACAAAGTAAAATGTGCTAATTTTGAAATCGCAAATAATAAGCCTTTCACACTAATAGCAGGTCCTTGCCAGTTAGAAAATGAAGATCATGCAATAAAAATTTCTACAGAACTTAAAAAAATTACTTCTGACTTAGGAATAAATTTAATTTACAAGACTTCTTTTGATAAAGCTAATAGAACAAGCATTAAAGGCAAAAGAGGAATGGGTTTAGAAAAATCACTTCCCATTTTTGATAAAATTAGAAAAGAAGTTGGCTTACCTGTATTGACAGATGTTCACACTGCAGAACAATGTTCAATTGTTTCTGATCATGTTGATGTCCTGCAAATACCCGCATTTCTTTGTAGACAAACTGATTTACTTATTGCTGCAGCTAAGACTGGTAAAATTATCAATGTTAAAAAAGGGCAATTCTTAGCTCCTTGGGATATGGCAAATGTGATTAAAAAATTAGAAGAGTCAGGGAATAAGAATATTTTAATTACAGAAAGAGGAGCGAGCTTTGGTTACAATACTTTAGTATCGGACATGAGAGCTTTACCTATTATGTCAAAGTTTGGTTTTCCAATCGTATTTGATGCTACGCATTCAGTCCAACAACCTGGAGGGATGGGTGAAAAAAGTGGAGGACAAAGAGAATTTGTTCCGTATTTAGCAAGAGCTGCAATTGCAGTGGGCGTTGGAGCAATTTTTATGGAAACCCACGAGGATCCTGATAACGCTCCTTCAGATGGGCCGAATATGGTCCCACTAAATGAAGTAAAAGATTTATTAAAAAAATTAACCGAGATAGATAATTTAATTAAATAATAATTTGATGGCAAAAATCATTAATGTTAAAGGCAGGCAAGTTTTTGACAGCAGAGGAAATCCAACCATTGAAGCTGAGGTTTTTTTAGATAATAACATTAGCGCTATAGCAATAGCTCCTTCAGGTGCTTCTACAGGAGCATTTGAAGCACATGAATTAAGAGATCAAGATAGTAATAATTTTTTAGGAAAAAGCGTTAATAATGCTGTAGCAAATATTAATGGAAAAATTTCACCTAGTTTGAAAGGATTAGATCCATCTGATCAACCTAAAATTGATAAAATTTTACTAGATTTAGACGGCAGTGAAAACAAAACTAATCTAGGTGCAAATGCAATATTAGCTGTATCTTTAGCTAACTCAAAAACTGCTGCTATATCAAATAAAAATTCACTTTATAAAAATTTAGGAAAATTGTATTCATTACCCAACCCTCTAATGAATATTATTAATGGAGGAGCTCATGCAGATAACGATCTTAAAATACAAGAATTTATGATTAGGCCTGACTCAGCAAAAAACTTTATGGATGCTGTTCGTATGTGTTTTTTAGTTATTCAAAATTTAAAAATTCTATTAAAATCAAAAAAAATGTTGACTAATGTAGGTGACGAAGGTGGTTTTGCTCCTTCAATTAATACAAATGAAGAAGCGTTAAAACTAATTATAGACTCTATAGAAAAATCAAAACTTATTCCCGGCAAAGATGTTGTTATATGTCTAGATGTTGCAGCGAATGAATTAATAAATAAAGAAGGTCAGTATTCAATTCAATCCAACAATTTTACTTCAGTAGAAGACGTTATAAAATATTACAAAAAATTAACTTCAGATTATCCAATCAAGTCAATTGAAGATCCTTTTGCTGAGGATGATTGGCTATCATGGAAAAAAATTACTAATGAAATTGGTAACAATATTCAAATAGTCGGTGATGATTTATTTGTAACAAATTCTAAAAGATTAAAAAGAGGTATCGATGAAAAATCAGCAAACAGTATTTTAGTTAAACCAAATCAAATAGGAACTTTAACTGAGACATTAGAGGTTATATCAATGGCAAAAAAAGCAAATTTCAACACAATAATTTCCCATAGATCTGGTGATACAGAGGACACTTTTATAGCTGATTTAGCCGTTGCAACAGAATCATCCCAAATCAAAACAGGATCTTTAGCTAGATCTGAGAGAGTAGCCAAATACAATAGGTTGTTACGCATAGAAGAAGAACTTGGAAATCAGGTCAAAATGGCTAAAATCTAATCATGCGTCTTATTGAAAGTTTAAAAAAAAGAAAACTTATACTATTTAATATTTTCCTTACACTATACGTAGGTACAAATCTTATAGGAGGCGAAAGAGGATTGGCTTCTTATTTTGAAAAGATAAAACTACAACAAAAATTAATCCTTAAAGAGAGTAAAATTAATGAAGAACTTAGTGATTTAAAACATAAAATTAAATTAATATCAAATAATGATTTAGATTATCTGGATATGATATATAGAGAAAAATTAAGATACGGAACTAAAGATGAAATTGTAATTAAATTAAAATGACCATTAAACCTAGACATCCAGAAAAAGTAAACAAACCTATAAATCCTATAAAAAAAAAACCTGATTGGATAAGATCTAAAATTGTAAACTCTCAAATTTTCTTTCAAACAAAACAAGTTGTAAATAAAAATAATTTAGTTACAGTTTGCCAAGAAGCTAATTGCCCAAATATCACCGAATGTTGGAGTAAAAAACACGCTACATTTATGATTATGGGAGACACTTGCACAAGAGCTTGTGCTTTTTGTGATGTTAAAACTGGCAAACCAACTAGTTTAGATATTTATGAACCAGCAAAAATTTCTAATGCAGTTAAAACTCTTAAATTAAAACATGTGGTCATTACTTCGGTTGATAGAGATGATCTTGAAGATGGAGGTTCAAATCATTTTTATAAAGTTGTAAATGCAACAAGATTGAAAAATCCTAATACTTCAATTGAAGTACTTACACCAGATTTTTTAAGAAAAGGTGATGCTTATAAAAAAGTGCTTAAAGCAGATCTTGATGTTTTTAATCACAATATTGAAACAGTTCCAAGACTTTATACTACAGTAAGACCTGGTGCTAGATATTTTGCTTCATTAGAGCTTTTAAAAAATGCTAAAAAATTTAATAAAAAAGTTTTTACTAAATCAGGAATTATGGTTGGTTTAGGCGAGAATAAGGAAGAAATTATTCAAGTTATGGATGATTTAAGATCTGCTGAAGTTGATTTCATCACTATTGGGCAGTACTTGCAACCATCCCCTAAGCACCATCCTTTAAATCGCTATTACCATCCAGATGAATTTAAAGAACTAGAAACTATTGCTAAAACAAAAGGTTTCTTATTGGTATCTTCTTCTCCATTAACAAGATCATCTTATCATGCTGACGAAGATTTTAAAAAATTACAAGATGCAAGAAACAAACAGTTCGAATGTCATCTGCATCAATAAAAAAGATTATTCCTTGTAAAAAACATCAACTTATTGAAATGGTTCTTGATATTGAAAAGTATCCTGAATTTGTTCCGTGGTGCATTGAAGGTAAAATACATAATAAAAATGAAAGTAAAGATCTAATTACTTTTTATGGAGATTTAAAAGTTGGAAAAAGATTTCTTAATGAAACATTTTCAAGTCAAGTTTCTTATCACAAGGAAAAAGACAAAATTATAGTAACTAACCTTGAGGGTCCACTAAAACATCTTAAAAATGAATGGATATTTAAAAAAGTAAACAATGCAACTCAATTAGAATTTTTTATAGATTTTGAATTAAAAAATTCTATCTTAAATTCTATTATGAAAAAATCTTTTGAAATAGGACTTAATAAAATAGCTAAATCTTTCGAAGAAAGAGCTATTAAATTATATAAATAATGTTAGGTGTTACGCTATTATTAATACTTTTATCTATTGTCTGTAAATTTTTAGTTTTACATATAAAAACAATTAGAACAGGAGATCCTAATGAAAGTGAATTGACCTACTGGATGTTTTCTTACGATTTTAAGTCACAAAATAAACAATGGCTACCCGAAGAAAAATATTTGTTAAAAAGAAAAAGAAAGAGAAATGCTTTAATTTTTATACTTTACATAAATGTATTCCTAATTTTTTTGGCATTTAATAGTTTTATCGCCCATCTTTTAGATATAATTGTAAATATACAAAGGTTTGAGTATCCAATATAAAATTAAATATGCCTAAAAGATATAAAGCTATGGTGCTTTCTTGTATAGACCCAAGATTCCAATCTATCGTTTACAATCATTTAAATAAAAAAAGGCTTAAAGGGAAATATAGCTCATTTGTAATTGCTGGAGGTTCAATTGGAGTGACTTCAAAAAAATTTAAATCATGGCACAAAACTTTTTGGGAAAATCTCTTTGTATCAATAAAATTACATAAAATTAATAAATTAATTGTAATTAATCATTTTGATTGCAGCGCTGCCAAAATAATTAATGGAAAAAAAATTTTTAATTTGAAGAATGAGAGAAAAATACATCAGGTATCTTTTTTAATAATTAAAAAAATTTTTAAAAAAAAATATCCTAATTTGAAAATTGATTTGAATATTATTTCATTAAAAAAAAAAATAGAAAAATTTTAAATAAATTTTATTTAATTAAACCAATTAATAAAGATAGCACTTTTTCCACAGTTTTTTTTTGAATAAATTTTCTACTTTTATTTTTAATGTAGAATTTGTTTATTATAAGTCTACTTCCTATTTTTATACCTACAAAAACTAACCCTACCGGTTTTTGTTTTGAACCACCATTTGGTCCTGCAATTCCAGTTGTAGAAACACTTATTTCACTTTTACTAATTTTATTAAGATTGTTAACCATGGCTAAACAACATTGTCTGCTTACAGCTCCGTGTTTAATAATAATCTTTTTAGAAATTTTTAAAACTGTTATCTTGGCAAGATTGGAGTAGGTGATTAATCCCATAGAGAATACCTTAGAAGATCCACTAACAGAGGTAATAGCACTAGAAAGCAAACCTCCAGTACAAGACTCGGCAAAAGAAATTTTTAGTTTTTTCTTTTTTAAAAGAGCCACTACTTTTTGATTTAAATTCATGAAAAAAACTTTGATTTTATCACCATAAAGATAATCAGTGTTAACACTACATATAAGCCAGCAATAACATCATCTAAAATAACTCCAAAACTATTTTTAAACTTTTTATCAAAGTAGCTTACTGGAAAAGGTTTTTTAATATCGAAATATCTAAAAAGAATAAAAATATATAAATAAAATAAAGCTGTTTCTTGTGGATCTTTTATTGCTCCATGTGCTATTTCATAAAGGTAAATAGGAATAGATTGCCCTATAAATTCGTCTATAACAATTTCTTTGGGATCTTTATTTTCTTTATTACTAATATATTCACTGACTGCGTAAAATGAGTAAACAAAAATAAAAAGTAGAGCTATCAGTATAATATTATTAGGAAGGTTAAAAATATTAAATAGACTAAACAAAAAAATAGTCGTTACTAACGAAGTAATTGTACCGGGAGCAAATCTAAAAGATCCGATCCCAAAACATGTAACAAATAAATAATTGAAAGTTTTAATCATATTTAATTACCGATGTTATTACTTCACAAGCAATAGCTTTTTCTTTTCCAATAACTCCTAGTTTTTCTGTAGTTTTACCTTTAATATTTATTTGATTTTTATTAATTTCGCAAAGTTTAGCAATACTTTCTATCATCTTATTTTTATATTTTTGAATTTTTGGTCTTTCAGTAATAATATTTATATCTATATCATTTATTAAATATCCTTTAGATAATATTAATTGTACTACATGTTTCAATAAAACTGTTGATCTTACATTTTTAAATTTTTTATTTTTGTCAGAAAACATTTGTCCAATATCACCCATTTTACAAGCACCAAGTATTGCATCAGTGATAGAGTGTAACACAGGATCTCCATCAGAATGACCCAGAGTGCCTAATGGTGATTTGATCTTAAGTCCGGCTAAATAAAGTGTTCTTTTTGGAACAAGTCTATGTACATCAAAACCTATACCCAAATTGATTTTAGATTTATAAAAATTTTTTAGATTTTCAAAGTCAGATTTATCTGTAATTTTAAAATTACTTTTTTCTCCACTAATGAATTTAATTTTATTCAAATTCATATATAAAGAAATATCATCGTCTTTATATTTTGCCGAATTTAACTTATGAAGTTGATAAACTTCTTTTAGATTAAAGGCTTGGGGTGTTTGAGTAAGAAATAAATTTTTTCTATTTTTCCCTAATATATATTCATCCTTACTAGACTCAAATCTTTGTTTTACAGCATCTTGAATGTCTATTTTTGGTATTACAGCCCTAGCATTGTTCATTTTTTTTATTATTGAATAAAATAATTTTAATGAAATATTTGGCCTTGCAGCATCATGAATTAACACTTTTGAAAAATTTTTTTTTTTAAACAAATATTTGAGCGCGTTAAATGTAGATTGTTGTCGTGACTTTCCACCTACGATTAGTTTAACGTCTCGAAGTTTTAGTAATTTCACTCTTTTTAAGTCTTTTTTATTATAAACAAGAATAATCTTTTTAATTTCTTTGAATTGTCTTGCTTTATTAATGCTAATCTCCACTAATGATTTACCTGCAATTTTTTGATATGATTTAGGTATATTGGATTTAAACCTATGGCTTTTACCGCCTGCAAGAATGACTAAACAAAAACTCATTGTATAAACTTATATTATATTTATATGAATAATTAACTCTTATTTAGAATGTTTAAAATTATTAAAAACTTTAATTGGATTATATTATCTTCATTTTTATGTATTTTTATGGGGATAGTTACAGTGATGACTTTTATAAACGCTGGATTTGTTCCTTTAAACGATCAAAACCTACAAATTTTATTAATAATTGACATCTTTTTATTACTAATTTTTTTTACTTTAATTTTTAACAACTTTTATAGATTTTATTATACAGGAAAAAAAAATAAAAAAGGTGCGCAGACTAATTTAAGATATATATCTTTATTTTCACTTTTTACTCTTATCCCATCATTATTGGTTGCAATATTTTCATTATTTATTTTTAATTATGGAATACAAAATTATTTTGACAATCAAATTACCAAAGCTGTAAACAATTCATATGATGTTGCTAAAAACTATTTAAAGGAAAGTAAAGAAAATGTGAAATCAGATATTATTTTGATGAGCGTAGGTTTAAATAGAGCTTCTAATTTTTATTATTCAAATCCAAATAGGTATAAAGCGATCATGAAGTCTGAAAAAATTTTAAGAAGAGTAGATGATGTTTACTTAATAGACAGTTTAGGAAATATACTGATTTCAGATGTGAGAGATATTTCAGATGAATTTGTCATACCATCAGATGAAGATTATGACCTAGTTTTAGAAGGAGGCCCAGTTTTTATTTCTGATAATTTGGAAAATAAAACGACTGTAATGATTAAATTAAATTCTTTAGTCGATACTTATTTATATATCTCAAGAAATATTGATTTAGAAATATTAAGATATCTAAATGAAACAGAACTAGCTGTAAATTTTTATTATTCAGTTGAAAACAGTCAAACAGGAATAAAAATAACATTTGCAATTATTTACGTTATTGTAGTTACTTTGTTGTTATTTTTATCAACTTCTATTGCTATAACTTTTGCCTCAAGATTAACAAAACCCATAGTAAATTTAATCGGTGCGTCAGATGCAATTAGTAGAGGTTCGCTGGATGTAAAAGTTCCAAATATTGACTCGGATGAAGAATTTAAACAATTGAATGATAACTTTAACTTAATGATTGATAGATTAAAAAAACAACAAGATAAGTTATTAGTCACTGAAAGATATGAAGCATGGGAAACTGTAGCAAGAAAACTTGCACATGAAATAAAGAACCCATTAACACCAATACAACTTTCTATTGATAGGTTACGAGAAAAATATGCCTCAAAAATTACAAATAATGCTGAAGACTTTGAAAAATATTTAAGCACAATTAATAGGCAAATTAAAGATATTGAAAAATTAGTAAACGAATTTTCGAACTTTGCTAGAATGCCAAGGCCTATTTTTAAAAAGATCAACTTTTTAGATGTAATTAATAGATCTATTGAATTTGCTAAAATGACAACAAAGAGTCAAATAATTTTAAAAGCCAAAGATAATCATTTAATTATTAATGGCGATAGCGAACAGTTGAATAGAGTTTTTATTAATTTAATTAAAAATTCAGAAGAATCTTTCTTTGATGTAGTGGAAAAAGACCCTAATTTTAAAGGTAAAATTGTCATAGAAATTTTCAACAATAATGACTATATAGTGGTTAGATTAACAGATAATGGCACAGGTATATCAGATACAAAAAAAGCAATGACGCCTTATTTTACCACAAAAGTTAAAGGAACTGGATTGGGCTTGCCAATAGTCAGTAAAATAATTAACGAGCATTCTGGTGATTTTTTAATAAAAAATAACAAAAATGAAAAAGGAATAAATATTGAAATTTCATTCCCAACTATAAATGCATAAAGATATATTAGTTATTGATGACAACCCAGATATTCGCTTTTTAATTTGCAATATATTAAAAGAAAAAAATTTTAATGTAAGATCTGCAGCAAACTATGATCAAGCAGTTTTAGAAATAAGTAAGAAATTACCTGATTTAGCAATTGTCGATATTAAATTAGATAAAGCAGATAAAGATGGAATTGATCTTTTAAAATTAATTATAAAGAAAAATAAACTTATTCCTGTGATTATGATTTCTGGACATGCTACAGTTCAAATCGCAGTAGAGTCCATTAGACTAGGTGCTTACGAATTTATTGAAAAACCTTTTTCAACAGAAAAAATATTAAATTATGTTAATCGAGCCCTTGAAACAGCTTCATTAAAAGTGGAAAAAGACATTATTGAAAATAAACTTTTTCATTCTTTTGATTTAATTGGTAATAGCTCATCAATAATAAAAATAAAAAAAACAATAGAAAAATTATCTACCTCAGAAAGTAGAATTTTAATTACAGGGCCTACTGGTTCTGGCAAGGAACTTGTAGCAAGAAAAATTCATAAAAATTCAGAAAGAGCTAAGGAACCTTTTATAATTTTAAATGCTGCGCTACTTAAGGAAAAAACATATGAAAAAGAACTATTTGGTGAAGAATTTAAAGATGGAAGCATATCTTTTGGTGCGTTGGAAAGATCTAATAAAGGAACATTGTTAATTGATGAAGTATCTGAAATTCCTTTAGAAACTCAGGCTAATGTACTGAGAGTTTTAATTGATCAAAAATTTAAAAGATTAAATAGTTCTAGTTATATTAGCGTTAATATTAGAATTATTTCATCTACATCTCAAAATTTGAAAGAACTATCTGAAATTGGTAAATTTAGAGAAGACTTGTTTCATAGATTAAACGTTGTTCCCATTGAATTAATACCGTTAAGCTCAAGGACGGAAGACATACCTTTATTAATTGATTATTTTAAAGACAAGCTTTCAGAAATAAATGGTGTTCAAGCACCCAAAATTGATATTAACAATGACAATCTGTATACTTATAATTGGCCTGGAAATGTCAGAGAACTTAGAAATCTTGTTGAAAGAGTTGCTATTTTGTCCTCTAATGAGTCAAAAGAAAATATAAATAAATTAATGAATGATATTTTAGCCTCATCCTCTCTCGATGACAATCAATCACTTTTAGATAAATCTTTTCTATCTCCTTTAAAGGAAGCAAGAGAACATTTTGAGAAAGAATATTTATTAACTCAACTTAAAAAAAATCATGGAAATGTCTCTAAAACAGCAGAGTTTATCGGGATGGAAAGATCCGCCCTTCATAGAAAACTAAAATCTTTAGGAATCAAGGGTATTAATTAAAATGAATATAATAATATGTGGAGCCGGCAAAGTTGGCTTCTCAATTAGCAAACAGCTAGCAGCTCAAGGTCATTCTGTTACTGTAATTGATCAATCAGCCGAAGACATTAAAAAAATTAATGACACACAAGACGTCAAAGGTGTTGTTGGTAGAGCTACGCTCCCAACAGTTCTTGAAAACGCTGGAGCAGAAAAGACAGACATGATCATAGCTGTTACTCGTAACGATGAAACCAATATGATCGTATGTCAACTGGCTAGTTCATTATTCAATATATCAAAAAAAATTGCGCGTATTAGAACTAAAGATTTTTTAGAAGGTAAATGGGGTAAATTATACAGTAAATCAAATATTCCTATAGATGTTATTATTTCACCTGAAATAGAAGTTGCAAAATCATTGTATAGAAGGCTAGAAGCTCCAGGTGCGTTAGATAATGTTCCTTTTGGTAAAGACAAAGTTAAAATGCTAGAAATTTCAATTGAAAGAAATTGCCCCATCAAAGATATTCCTTTAAAAAAATTAACTGAAAAATTTCCAGATTTTAAAGCTAATATCTTAGGCGCTGTTAGAAAAGAAAAATTTATTTACTTAAAAAAAAATGATCAAATGCTTGAAGACGACAATGTGTATTTAATTATAAGCAGTGATCAACTTAATGCAATTTTAAAAGCGTTTGGACATGAAGAAAAGACTGCAAAGAATATTCTAATAATTGGTGGTGGTAACATTGGTTTGAATTTAGCAAAAATGTTAGAAGCAAATTTTGAAGATGTTAGAATTAAAATTATCGAAAAAAATAAAAAAAGAGCTGAAGAAATAGCAAATGAGCTATCTTCTTCAATAATAATTAATGGAGACGCTCTAGATGAAGATATAATGAAAGAAGCTAATTTAGAGGGATCCGAGACAGTATTAGCTTTAACGAACGATGATGAAAATAATATGATGGCCTGCGTATTAGCTGAAAAAACTGGTCTTAAAAAAAGAACGATCGCCATTGTAAATAAAACTAATTATAATTTACTTCAAGACTCTCTTAATATTGATGATCTTGTTGACCCCAGAATGACTACAGTTTCAAGAATTATGGAACATGTTCATAGGGGGACGATTGGGACAGTTTATTCACTTTTAGATGGTGAGTATGAATTTATAGAAGCAAAAGTTATGGAAAAATCTCAATTGTTAAATAAAAAAATAAAAGAATCTAATCTTCCTGAAGATATTAGAATAGGAGCAGTCGTGAGAAAAGAAAAAGTAATAATTCCAAGATCAGATTTTATTTTTGAGAAAGATGATCTAGTAGTTTTTCTTGCTAAAAGAGAGCAGATTAAAGAAGTTGAAAATATTTTCAGCGTAAGTTCAATCTAATAATGAATCTTAAAGCCATTAGTTATTATCTAGGACTTTTTTGTTACCCTATAAGTATTTTAGCATTCATAAATATTTTATACTCATCATATTTTGATTATTTTTTAAGTATAGACTCCTATTTTACAACTTTAATAATCTCATTGTCCTTAGCAATAGGTTTCACTTTTGTCGGTAAAAAATCTGAAAAGAGGATCAATTTTATAGAGCAATTAATTCTTATTTTGCTAGTGTATTTTTTTATTTCAATATTAATTGCATTGCCATTCTACTTAAGCAACTACCAGGTTACTTTTATTAATTCTTTATTTGAGTCTATTTCAGGAATAACAGGCACTGGTTTTTCTATTTTTGAAAACGTAAAATATCTTGATCCAACTTTAATTTTGTGGCGTTCTTCATCACAATGGGTAGGAGGACTATATTTTTTATTTTTTTTAATTCTAATTTTTTCTAATAAACAATTTAATTTTAAAATGAATGACCTTACATATTCGGGAGACGGAAGTATAAACTCTGAAAGCAATATTAAGAATCTTTTATTAAAAATTTTTATAATTTATTCTCTATTAAGTTTTTTAATTTTTTTATTATTAAATTTTTCAGAAGTTAGACTTTTTAACTCTCTTAACCTTAGTATGAGTTTGATTTCAACAGGTGGATTTTTACCAACAGACTCACTTAATAAAATTATTCAATCCAATTCTCAAAAGTTTGTTTTTATATTTTCTTTAATTATTTCAATGTTGAATTTTTTTTTAATTTTTAATTTATTTGAAAAAAAAACTATTAATCGTGAACATAGAGAAGATTTTTATTTAATTCTTTTATCTATTATTTTAATTTCATTGATTTATTTTAATAGCAATGAAGGAATAAATTTAATTATTAGTGTTTTAAGCAGCTTAAGTAATTCTGGTTTATCGATAATAAATTCAGAAAATAATTTAAGTTTGTATTTTTTATTAATTACAGTAATAGGTGGTTCTTTAATGTCCAACACATCAGGAATAAAACTTACTAGAATTTATATACTTTTAAAAGCGTCTTCAGCTGAAATAATTAAATTAATTAGTCCGAATAGTGTTATAAGTAAAAATATATATAACTCAGAAAAAAAAATCACACATGAAAATATAAAAATTTCATTTTTAATTTTTATTTCTTTTTTTATAAGTTTATTTATTCTTTCTGGAGTTTTAATTGTAGATGAAATAAATTTTGAAAAATCATTCAAATTATCAATATTAACGATTACTAACACGACAACAGCAGAAATGTTTGGTATTAACAATCTTGATTTTGCAAATTTACTAACAACTTCAAAATTAAGTTTGATTATTTTTATGATAATAGGAAAAATTGAGCTAGTATCTGTTTTATTAATTATCAAAAGATTATTTTTTAAAGAATAATATGTCTAAAATTGTTATAATAGGCGCTGGT
>MDTC01172527.1_pt1 | contig 14239 bp, 10 predicted proteins | sample 811181 | NCBI WGS metagenome assembly MDTC01 (sample SAMN05326644, study PRJNA326480) | marine metagenome | isolation source: seawater | place: Pacific Ocean: North | collected 2011 | reverse complement strand
TTAATCTATTTTTAGAAAAAGGCCCTTAAGAACCTGCAAATCGGTCACTAGTGACAGGGATACGGCCAAAGGTCTATTTTTAGAACACATCCAACGGCAAGAATTTCCATCTCTGGGTGTGTGTACCCGCGCGCAAAAGTGCAGCCGAGACCGATGTTGCAGCTATCCACACATGGCCGTTGGCCAAGCCGTTGGAGTCGCTCGTCAGGCCGTTGGAGTCGCTACTTGTTGGTTTCTGGAACCATCTGGTACGTTCGAGATTACAATTTCCGTTACAAATCTCCTTATTTCACCACGTTGCGATCGTTTTGTGTGACTTAAATTGCCTTAAAAGGCAACTATAACGGGCAAAATTACCATATTTGTAAACTTGTAAAACAAAAAGTTGCCGTTGGACTACTCCCCTTGCCTTGGTGCACATTTTTAAACTATATAAAGAGCGCCACATTTTTGTTTTGTGGACAGCCCACAAAGGCATAAAATCCGTCAACTACTGCTGCTACCCATCACCAATGGCCGCCGTCAAACAACCTTCTATTTTTGAAGCACATTCAAAATCGAGCGAGGCAAGCGGAAAAGAAAACGCGTCCCTCCCTGCATTGCGGGATGCTTCTGTTGATGTTCTGTGCATTGTACTGCGACATATGGACATTTGCTCACCATCAAACATTCCAACATGGACGTTGCTGCACGCGACGTCACGCTATTGGCGGGCTTTGCAAAAAACGTTACGAAAACAAATGGGCCTTGGTCAAGTGCCTATCCGCCTTGAACAAATTTTAATAGCGGGTAAGGCCTATTGTAGACGCATGTTATTGGGCAATGCGTCAGACTGCGTTAGGGCCAACGCGCTTCTGTCGATCCTTTTTCGTGACGCAGGGTGGTTCACGGAACAATTGGCATACTCCCTTCCCGGCACCATAGTCCACGACATGTCACCTGAGTACCCCCACCACCCGGACACTCCCTATGCGCCGTTCTCGGTCAAGCTCTTACTGGAATTGCTCGATAGCGAGGACCCGGATGTACGGAAAGTGCCCCATCTTAGGTTTAATGAGCTATGGGGCTGCATGCAGCAGTTGGACAGAGAGAGGTTCACAAAATCATTCTGGCGATGGATAGGGAATTTTGAAAGGGACGCATTGCGTAGGCAGCACAACCTATATTCAATGGCAAAGCTAGCGATGCAGGTCATCTTGTCTGCCTTTGGATCGCTGGAAGATTCGGCCGCCGCCATCATCATTCTAAAGCTGTGCGTGGCAAACACGCGGCGGTGCTGGAAGCCCGACTGCCACCGCAAGTACTTCCGCCTGAGGGACATGAACGCTGCTTTCTTTCGCAACGTTGGTTGCTTCGAGGAGTGTCGTGACCTACTCAAGGCAGTCGGCTGGGTGGAGGGCAACAATTGCCTCAAGTTTAATGGCACAAAAGACAAAAGCGGTGCGATTAAAGACAACGTATCGGCGGTCTTAAGGTCAATACGCCAGGTCTTAAACGACTTGTAAGGCATAATTTTTCTCTGGATCTGGACGGACTCAACGGCCCAGACACGCAATAAACCCCAGCCTGCCGTTGAAAACGTACCTCTGTCCTTTATCTGTTGCTCTTTCATAGAAAAGGGAATTCGTCCTCTATACACCTTGTATTGTCTTGGTCCGCATAGCATGAAAAAACATTCTGAGTTTGACATGCGCGTGGAGAGTTTGTGCTCAGAGCTTGGAGAAGATGGAATGGTGAACATGGGTGGCGTCTACAATACGTTTAACGAGGTTAGCAAAGAAATGTGTCCATTGTTTCGGTGGGAAAGGATGTGTTTCAAAATGAGAGCAAGGAACTGCTTGAAGGCAGCGATGGAGAAGTGGAGCCAGCATAAGTCATTGTACTACACGTACCGCAACCACTAGCACTTGAATGCTCGCCGTCCTTGGCCTATTGCCGTTAAATAAGGAGGGGGGGGCATTGCCGCTTAATAGAAGCGATTGGTGTGCCGCGGGCTTGTATAAAGGCAGTTTTCGTCTATGCAATTATAGATCCCATTCTCCCCCTTGCAGGCAGTGCCCCTTTGCACAGGCGCCTAAATTTTTTATCACCGACACTTCAGCTTCATTGCTCCCGTATAACCCTAACTTAACTGCTAGTGCGAACGTGAAAGGCGAAATAATACTAATCATGATAATAATAATAATTACTGTAGAATGGTGAAACTGAGCAACAACTGCGATTGATCCGATAAAGACCAAAGCTAAAATGACCGCATAAAAGTTCTCTTTGTGCAATGGCTTTTTCGTTTTGCAACAATTGACTTTTTCGTAGACATAAACCAATGCGCGTTCCAAAACCTTCGAATTTAAAATGTATGCAGAGTCTAAGCAAGCGGCTACAACAATTAACCAATACAGCGTTCCTACGTAGGAGTCAAGGCTCGTGTATTCGATTCCATCCAACGAAAACGTCATCCCTCCATCCTCCTTGCATGTGTCATCAAGCTCATAGAGTGCGCCGATGCTGATTGCGACGAAGAGAATGTCAAGACACCAACTTACGAAATCGTCGACGTAATCCGTTTTATTTCCCTCTTCATTTCCCTCTTCATTTCCCTCTTGCTTCTTCTTAGACTTGCACGTCTTTAAGACCTCTGACACTTTGCTCGCAAATTGTGCACCACAACCTTTCAAAAGAATCGTCCATATGGCAATTCCAGTCAGTAACATCTTGGAAGCGCATTGCTTCACCTGTTTGTCTCTTGCAACATCTTGCGCAAAAAAGGTCATAGAAAATACTTCCGTCCAAGTATTGTGCTTATGGTGGTACGCTTTTTGGGTGGTGTTGCTGAGCCCTGTGAAGTACAAGCCGTATAGATCCGAGTACGCTTCTATTGTATTGTAGTCCCCAGCTTTGTACGTGTATTTCATCAAATAGAACTTGAGAAAGCTTGTACTGAGCTGCCACGAGTGCAATATTGTGAAGTCTTTGGAAGTTAGAACGGCCAAAACACTGAGTACAAAAACGACAAAACACGAGGAGTAGTAAAGCGAACCAAGTGTTAGCTCCGGGATTTGTTTAAGTTCCATAATATCAACCAGAAAAGGAACAAGAAAGCCTTCACCATTGCGCTTATTATACGCCACTGCTACTACTACTATTACCACTACTACTACTAGTAACGTTCAAATCATCATTCTCACGCTCTTCTTATTTCTCTTCGGCCCTTGGTTCATTGTCCATGGTTAATCTGCGCAGGCGCTCCTCAAGGTCCACATGACTAGTCTGTGCAGCTGCTACTTCTTCGTGCTGCTGACATGAAACTGGTATCGATTGAGGCACTGAATTATTATCGTGGTGATGTGGTTGCTCTGGTGCTTGCGAAGATGTCAGAGGCGGTGCCAAGGGCAACGCGGGTGCCGCCACTGCCTGTGAATGCAACACCTCGTTTAGAATCAGTGTCGCTTCGCTGTCTTCGTCATCGTCGTTGTCTTCCCCTCCTCCTACACCAGCTGACGTCGTCATCATGTCTTCCACCACCTCGTCAACAAGCTCCAGCTTGTCCATCTCCGTTGCAAAAGAGGCTCCCATCTTGCGAATGCGCGCCGGGTCCATGCCTGCTCCTGAGCTGACGCGCTTCATGGCCTCGAGGCCTCCCTGCATACTCTCGGTCACAACGGCCCCGTTTATGGTGTTGCCCAAGGTGGCCTGTAGAGACATCTGTGCTGACCTCGCTCCTGCCACTCGCTGTTTGGTTTTCCTCACCCGGACAAGATCGAGGGACGTCGCCTTAGCCATCTTGCTGTCCCCTTTGCGGCAAAAGGCCTTGACCTGGTTCAGAAGCTCGGCTTCCCTCTTTTCGACATCTGCCATTTGTCGTCCAATGTCTCGCTCGGCCCGCCGCGCTGCCCGGCGGTTCTCTCGCTTCATCTCCCTAACCGTGGGTGGAGGCTTTCCAAACACGTACTCCTTCATTGACTTGAAGAACATGGAAAAGTCACACGACGTGTTCCTGTGTTAGGACGACGTGGCCTGCCTTCACTTATATAAACGATAAGCGGTCTCGCGCACGTGGTTCCGAAATGAAGCGCTGCAGCACCGAAAATATTTGTTGGGGCTTTGCGATCGTTTTCTTTTTATATATGATCCTTATAGTGTTTCTGGGTGTTTTATTTGGCATTTCGTGTAGAGACTGCAACCAAGCAATCCGTGACTTCAGGCACGAGTGCAAGAAGAATGTACTCGAGCATCCACTCGGTCAGCAAGAAAGTTGCAGCAATGCAATCGTTAAGATTTACGATGATTGTGGTGGTTCGAATTCCCACTGCGGTGGGAATGACAATCGAAACGACGGGAATTCAGCAGCGGCTTGGTTGATAGGGGCTGTGGTTTTTTCATTTCTACTTGCCATCATAGTTTTTGTAGTTGTTTCAACAACTACTTGTTGTGTCCGTGACGAAAGCCTAAGAACGCCTGAAAGCAGCACTGAAGGTGTCCAAAAAGGCGATAAAACTGGCATGAATGATTCCAGGGCGTGGCGCGCTGCCACAGCTTTTAACCTTTAGTTAACCCACCGGCCTCTAATCGCACCGCCCCTCCCCCCGCAGCCGTTATTAACGCGTAAGGTAATAAGAGCGAATGTCGCCCTTCTTTTTCCCCCCCATGCCATGTCCTTGTGATGATGGAGGCTTTGGTCGCTGACCAGCTTTGGTCTTGCCAGTATCCGTTGTCATCACCGAATGCTTCGCCTTGGCCTTCTGCGCCCATGATGCGTTCATGCCAGTTTTCTGTTGGTGACGGTCTCCTTGTGCAGTTGTTGCACCTGTCCAGCCAAGTGCCTTCACCCCGCTGTTGAACCATGGCTTTGGTTTCCAAAGATGCTTGGCATTACTGGCTTTGTGGAACGCTTCCTTCTTGAACCGCTTCTTCTCTCTGTCGTAAGCGCTGTAGTCCTCGACTTCACGATCCTCTTCTAAGGACATGTGCATCGCAATCGCCAAAACCTCCGGCCTTTTCGACCGTCGCTTTCCAAGGTCACTCCTTGCGGTTGCAAAAGCCTCCCCTGCCTCACCAGAAGAGAGCCCGAGGTTACGAAGCTCCTTCTTGACTGCCTTTCGTTCCTCTTTCTGCTTCTTCCTTTCCAGAAGCTCTTCCTTGTCAACACCTTCATCCTCCTCCTCCTCCTCTTCCTCTTCCATCAGCACATCGGCTTCTGCCGCTGCATCCTTCTCCTCTCGATCAGAATCAACGTGGTCGTCTTCCACCAAGAACTCCTCCATTTCCGAATCCGTTGATTCGTCCTCGCTCCTCGTCTCAGCGTCTGTACCATCTTCGGTGTCCTCGCTTTCGCTTAGCGATTCGGAATCGCTTTCACTACTGTCGCTGTCATCATCTCCTCCCTTCGTCTTCTCCTTCTTCCTCTTCTTCTTCTTCTTCTTCTTCCCCTTTTTCCCATCTTCACCGCCAACCTTGCTCCCTCTCCATCCCCTCCACCTTTTGTTCCAAGCTTCCTCCTCTGAACTCTTCGGAATGTAGGGAAGGATCTGCCAGTCCACATGAAATCCAAAAGGCGAAGTGCTCTTCGTCGTGGTTTGCTGCTTTCTCTGATTTGACGGTTGTTGTTGATGCATTCTCATAGCGGATCGAATGTTTATGATATTCTTCGAAATCGGAATAAACTTCATAGTATTCGCGACCGTGGTCAAGATGTTTGATTGACGGCACACACTCCCACTTTCCGTGTGCTTTTACCCGACCTTCCTTTAATCGTTTAAATACCCTTTTAAGACACTTTGTGCACACTGGTGTAATATATATGTAAACCGTTGGAGGGGGGAGGAGAAACGGCCATACGTGACCGTTTTAATGATTTTTACCAAAAAATTACAACGGCCAACTAGCCCGCTACGCCCGCGCCATCGTGGCCACTCTTATTATTCTTGCGCCACCTGCTCGAGCTCTCCCTCCTTTCGAAACCGAAACTCGCGCATGGCCTCCATTGCACACGCCCAGAGCCAACGGTAAATGCAGTGCATTTCCATGGCGTGACGATTCCTCTCCTCGTCGTCTTTTTCTTCGTCTTTTCCTCCTCCGGTGTGGACGAGTTGCGCGCCGCTTTCAACGGCCTGCTTCACCAGCAGCTCCCTGAACTCCGGCGTCACCCTGTTGAAGCACGCCTTGGTCATGATCATGTAGTTGGACTCAGCGACGAAGACACCGTCCATGACAAGCTTCTGGCGACAGCACACGTCCTTCCAGACATCCCTCTTGCTCTCGAGGTACTGTTCGATTGCACGGTACGGCATCCTGCCGCACTGCTGCAGCGCCTCGTCGTCGATCGCGTGCTCGCGGTGGATCTCCGCTTTGCTCATCGGTGAGATGAAGGGATGTCCAGGTTTGGCGCCCAGCGCGTAGGACACAGTGAGCTCTTCTCCTGCCATCACGACACGCTTGCACACCATGCAGACGAACACCAAAGGGATCTGCTTCATGGGCGTCTCGGTCAGCCGGATGATCTTCATGGTGCAGTTGGCTTCTGGCGACGCGTGGTTCACGGCGCTGAACCCAAGGCCCAAACTGACCACTCGCTGCTCCGCGCCAATCGGCGACAAATCGCCGTTACGCGTGTCGCCAAAGAGGTCGATCGTGTTGCTATCGAGCTTGCTCCACACCAATCGATCCACTTCCTTCGACCCTCTGTTCTCCACACCGTCCCAGCTGCTGCTGCCGCCGCTCGTCGTCGTGTCTTCACGAGGCCACAGCGTGTCGTAGGCACACTTGTCGTGCTTGATGGCGGCGTGCATCGACCTGGCTGGAAACGTGGCACAGTGCTCAAGGAGCACCAAGGCTCCTGGCTGCAGTTTGGACTTGGCCATCAACGACCGCGCTCCCTTGGTCATCCGCTCCTCGCACAAGGGAGAGCGGAAGACCACAAAAGACAAAGGAGGCACTTCAGCCATGATGGTGGTGGTGGTGGTGGTGGTGGTGTTGTGAGTGTGTAGGTGTAGGTGTGTCGCGCAACAGCCTTTTATTAAGACGTGCTAAATACTGCCCGCCTGTCGCGCCAACGGCCGAATTTATTTATTATTTTATTAATATTATTAATATCACCACGGCCCGTGCAGCGAAGGGGGTGGCGCCTGGCCAACGGGCCCGCGGAAGAACATGTCCTCCTTACCCTTTTCGCCTTTGTACCACTCCACCATGCCGCGAAGCTCTGGGAGCATGTGGTCTTCGTGGTAGACCTTCATGATCGCCCTCTCCTTCCCTTGCGGGCCGCTGTAGAACGTCGTGAACCAGCACGACCCGTCGCGGCCGCTGAAGGAGTCGCTCTCCTTCCTTCCGTCTGTCTTGTACAGCGTCGTCCAACCGTCCTTGGTCACGGACCCGGCGAGGTCGCTGCCACTGCTCTTCTCACAAGGGTGGCGGAGGTGGTTGTAGAGGTGAAATGGGGTAGAAGGATGGAGAGGAGGCGGAGCGCTGGCCACTTTGACCCAATGGGTTGGCCGCGTCAGGATGGCGGTGACGACAAACGGTGTTGAAGAAGAAGAAGAAGGAGGAGGAGGAGGAAGAGGAGGGAGAGGAGGCGGAGAATGGGGTCGAATGTGAAGTAGCGGTGAGTGACAAGAAGAAGGAGGACTCCTTGGCCTTTTGCCGTGTTGTTGTTGTTGCTGCTGCTGCTGCTGTCGCCTCCTCTGGTTCTTCTTCTTTTTCGGTTTGACCTCCTCGAATTCTTCATCTTCCTGCATCGTCCTCCAAGGCGTCCTCTCCTGTGGATTCCAGGGAATCCACCCGTCGCGGCTAAAACGCCTGTTTCGACGATGATGATGATAGTAACCGCTACCACCATCTCCTCCTCCCCATGCAGCTTGTGCCCACCTGTCTCCCTTTCCGCGATGATTGTGATGATGATGTTGTTGATGATCGGAGGAGGCTCGGCAGATGGAGGGCATGCTTGCTTGCTTTTGCAGTGTGGGTTTGTTTTTGCGTTGAGCACTCGGTGCTGGTTTATATGCTTTCATGTCTCCCAACGGCCACCGCCGTTGACGGTTTTAAAAATTCATCCAATGACCGTTTAGCAAAAAATACCAAACGGCCAAAAAACGGTTGAAGAGACGTATATAAGCAGGTTAGGTGTAGGATTGAACACCATCGGATCGTGTCAGAAAGATGGTGCGCACCCGTTCTCGTTCTTACGATACGCCTCAAAGTCCGTCCGCAAAGCGCATCGGCATCATCAGATGTACAACTGAGCCGGAGATTACAACATACGGCGATTGTGCGCTTGTCAAAAAGCCTAATGGTGAAATCTTTATTGTGCCAACAAGAGAAGTTGAACTCGACGATGTGACTACAAGTTGCGCTTTGATGATGAGATACGGTCAAGTATCTGTCGCGGCAAGAGACAAAGCTCAGTGTGACAAGTTCATGAAGAATTGCTTTGACGGAATTGAAGATTTCAACTTTGCTCTTTACATGAAACTCAGCAATTTCGAAAACGTCGAGGAGATCTTGAAGATTGTGCAAAATCAAAAGTCGAAAGTTTTCGACAACGCGAGGGCCATGGCGCCCAAGTACAGCAAGGAGCAATAGGTAGATAGTAATGCCTTACGCGGTAGCGTGAGTAAAACTCAGCCATATGGCACTAAACCCCCGGCCTGCCGCCGGCGCAACGGCCCGCTGCGAGGCCGCGTTGCAGGCCGCGTGCAGCTCGCAGTGGCCTACCGTGCTCACGGTGAACCCAACGCAGCCGCTGTTCTCCAGCGTGGCCTCGCTGGCGCCGTTGTCTTTTGGCATGGCCGTGCCGAGCGACCTGGCGTTGCACTGCGAGGCGCAGTACTCCAACAGGCCGTCGCCGCGCCAAGTGTCTGCGGTGGGCGAAGAGAGCATCGGCGTCGACGAACACGCCACGTTGAGCTTCGGCACGCGCGAGTACACCGAAACGGAGTTGGGCAGCTGGTAGTGCCGCTTGATGGAGCTGGTGCCGTCAAAGCAGACAGGGTAGTTTTGACTAGGTGTGTACATCGCATTGTTGGCCTTGCCCCACCCGGCGCCATCGGCGGTGCACACATTTGGATGTGACCGTGTGCACCAGCCCCACTCGGCTCCCCAGCGCCTGTCCTCCGCACCACCGAATTGTCGATAAATCTCGGCGTCCTTCCTTGTCGCGGCCCTGTACCCTTCTCCGTGTGTCGCCGCGCAGAAGGCGTCCGCCGCCTTGGCCCATGCAGCGTAGCTCTGTCGCTCGCTCTCTATCGGCGGTGGGTCAATCACCTTGTTCAAGGGAGCTTCTGTGGCATGTTTACTGTGGAACTGAAACAACGGCCTTGGCGTCAGCACGACGCTGGACGTGGTCTTGCACGGTCCAAGCAGTCGACAGGCTCCGTTGTCCGCGACGCTGAACCCTCCGCAGCCGCGAGCAGGGTCATGGGCGTTGTGGGCCGTGCAGTGGTCCATGCAGTCCTGCACCGCATTGCTCGAAGCGCTCTTCTGCACCACAGCGGACTTGTCAACGCCACCACCAATTGCAGACCACGTTAGAGAGAGCTCGTACTCCGGCTCACAGTGCTGGCCAGGCTGGCCGGCGTACAGGAAGGGCCCGAAGTTCGTCCTCACACGGTAACTGGCCGCAGGCGATGACCCCGCTGCCTTGCCGCTGCCTTTTCCCTTTTCGCAGCTGGTGTACATGCTGCATCGGTTCGGCGACTGGACGGTGAAGCCGCTGCACACTTTCGCGAGTCCGTTACTGCTGTACGCGCGCGCGCAGTGGTTGGCACACTCCACCAGTGCGTTCCAAGCATTCACCTCCACGCTCTGAATGAACTCCGCGTCGCCGCCGCAGGTGTCGAAGTCTCCAAGGTCGTTGGCGTGCGCGTAGATGCCGATGTCCACCTTTGCGTGCTTGACAGGGTGCAGCACGCGGTAGGAAGGGGTCTTTGCAAAGTCGGTCGGCTCGTCTGGCGCAGTGCACAGCGCGATCATGGTGTCCGCCAGCGCCTGACCCCACAGTTTGCGTCCGTTGGGTCCATCCACTGTAACCTCACTGTACGAGTTGGCACTGTTCGCGATCATTTCGCTGATCCGCGTCATGCGGTTGGCCTTGACAATGGCAGACGGTCCGGACAAGGAAAAGTACTGCACCAAAGCCGCGTCGCACCACGCGGTGTGAGCAGCCGCCGCTTCGCCTCGGTCTGGAAACAGGTGACATCCGACATCGCCGCTGCAGCTTCCTGGCTTCAGCTCGTAAAACGTCGAGCCGGTGTAAGGATGTTTAGCACAAGCCGTCTGGCTGTTTGCAGGAAAACGGCACAAGCCCTTTGCGTCCTTTGCGGCGGTCGTGCTCGTGTCAAAAGAGAAGCCTCTCGCTCTGCACTCTGGCTTCTTGATGCAGTACTCTTTGCACGACTGCAGCGACACTTTGGTGTGAACAGGATAAACGCTCCACTTGCTGTGGTAACCCGCTTCGTTGCTGTCGTACCCACTGTGGCAGATGGTGTCCTTGGTCAGTGTCCAGTCGCAGTGGCGCACCACGGGAGACTGCTCCTTCACCAAGGTGACGGCACGACAGCCCATTGCGTATTGCGAAAGGCACTGTAAGGCACATGCCTTGACCGTGTTGCTTGTCAGCGCCACCCTCCACGGATTGACGCCCCCGCTGTAGAGCTGCGACTTCACCACTCCGGCGTCGTCGCGTATGGCGTGCGAGTGCTCCACTGGCACAAGCAGATCGGCGATGGTGGCGTCGTTGACCTCCTCGGCGTTGGAGAGCAGTTCGTAGTCGCTGTTCGGCATCAAGGCGTTGACGAGCGCCGCCGCCGTGGCCACCGAGTGCGCTTCGTAGGCTCGCACCATGGAGTAAGACAGACCGAATCCAGCGCTCGCCGAGTCGCCGTGCGCCACTCCGCCAGTGGCGATTGTAAGCGAACTCGCCGCGAAGAGCGCACAGGACCCATGGACCGTGGACAAGTCCACCTTGAAGGAATTGCAGCCCATGAGCTGAGCGCACTGGTGTCGACAGAATGTGGCGATCTCGTCCTTGCGCCTGTCGTTGTCTGTGTGGCTCTCGCTCGACGACGCAACGGCGGAGAGGTCCATGCTTGGACGCACCACCAGCGGACCAATCTGCTGACCCGAGGGCACATGAGCCAGCGGCACGCGGAGCGGCGCCTCGGCCGCGTAGTCCATCTGGCCGTTGAATGCCGCTTCGGCGTGGTACACCGTGTTTCGTATACCCCAGGTCGGGTGCATCCTGCTCAGGAGTTGGAACGCGTCAGTCTTCACTCCGTCGTCCTGCTCCGTGGACACCACCGACCAGAAGCCTCCGCGGCCCGAAGGCTCGTACGTGCGTCTGCAAGGCGAAGCGGCGTCGAACTTTGGCAAAGCACAGGTTGAAAAACGGTAAACTGCCGCGTAGTAATATCTGTAAAAGATTGTGTCGGTCTCCTGGCCCATATCGGCTGGCGAGTCTGTCACCGAAGCTTGACCAGTCTGCATGTTCGGTATGAAACAGTGACGTTTTGTAATTGTTTCTCCCCTGTAACTCGATGGTTCTTTTGTAGTTATCGATTTGTAGTAACTGAATCCAACGGAAGGACACCATGGCAGCGTCAGACACTTCTGGTAGCATTGCCACAGTGTGAGGGCGTACGCTTGAAAATCACCAGCGAGCACTTTCCCGGTTTCTTTGAAGCTTGTGCCATCAACGGCAGTGGGCATGTACGAAAAGCCGTGGTTGCCTACACACCTGGGAGTCCCGAGACAGTGCGCTTTGCACTCGTCTTCGGTGACTGCTTTGGTCCTGTGAAGGTAACCATCAGAAGCCTCTTTGACACCGTCGATTACCCTGGCGTCGTCGCCGCACAACATGGAAGTGGAGACCTTTTCAAAGTGGTATTTGGTCGCGTCGAATTTACCATCGGTTCCCAACAAAACGCTGGCACTCGACGCCGGAGCCGAGTACGTTTGTGGATAGTAAAGCGTGTGGTCCTTCATCGGTGTAGGTTTGCACGGTGGAGCGATCACGAATTGGTTTGCTGCAATCGTCGCAGCCCGCCTCGACGACGAGCCGGCCAAGGGAATGTAGCAGGTTCCGGCGCCAAGTGCAGATCGTGAAGCACTGGCTGCTCCCGTGGAAGAAAAGGAGAAGCCAAACCTTCTGCAGAGAAAACCTTGGCCGCCCTGTGCGTTTTCGCATTTACTTTGGCACCAAGGCAAAGTCTTGTCACTGTACGAAGCCATAGATCCGGTGTACGACGCGTCACATCCCACGTTCTTGAGAGAGTTCCAAACAATGCGCGATTGTCGGTACAGAGCAGCCGTCAGATCAGGTCTGTGTTCAAATTCAGACGCTACCTTTGCAAACCGACAGATCCCTTTGTCTTGTTGTGCACCGGATTGGTACCAGGAAACGCCAAAGGTCTTGCACTCACTGTTTGGTCCTCTCTTGACGCATTCCATCAAGCAGGCTTCCAGTGTGGTCGGGGTGCTCCAATCCGGCCACGAATCGTAGTTGCTGGTGAGAATGTACTTCTCGGTGATTTGCCAGGAGCTACGAAGCCGTTTATCCGATCCCAGTGTGGAGTTTCGCAGCATGTCCACATCGTAGAGGGGATCGTACCTGGCCGCGTTGAGTGGAATGTTCAGCGTGATGCACTTGTAGCTTTCGGATACCTCGTCGATCACAAACGCCGTGCACTGGGGTCCTGCCGCCTTGCAGTGTTCGCGGCAGATGTCGACCCAGTTGGTGATCACCGGCAGATGGCCGTCTGCTTCTGTGAAGAGATTTGCTGGCGCAGATGCGCTGTTTTTGAAGTCATCTCTCGTGTAAACCCCCGCAGGCAAGCAGTTGGCTCTCTTTCCTTGCAGAGATCCTTTGGCTTGACAAGGTCTGCATTGCCATGGGTGGTACTCTCGATACACAGCAGCGGGCTTGCGCGTCATGAGGCACGATTTGGTCGTCAAAAAGACAACGGCTTCTTCTGCGTTAAACATGGGCTGTTTAACTACGGACAAGCCCGGTGTGTCAGTCATTTTGCATCCATTGGCACTCTGTACAGCGAGGTTGCCTCTGTAGTTGAAATTGAATCCCGAGTACCCACCACCAGGCACGTTGGCTCCTGACGCGGCTTCGTTCCTTTCCTTCAAAAGCTGCAGCGTCGATTGCGTCGTTCCACCATTCTTGGCAAACGAAGGGTAAGAGGAGCTCGATGCCGCGCAGAACCGACTGTCAATGAACACTGGGTCGCATCGATACCCGGTGTGGGTTGTCCACGCACAGGGCAGCCGTGCAAAGTCATTGGCCGGGACGATTCCTTTTGGGCTGTAAATGTCTTCGAGGTGCGAGATCGAAGGCGAGGTCTGGGTTGGAAGGCACGCTTCAGGGGTGTATGCCACGTAGACCGAGTCGCTCGAGGTGCCGCCTACGCCAACGGCGTCGCATCGAGCCCTCGATGCCATGTACATTTTCTGAAAAGAAGAGCCTTCTAGCGGTTGGAGTGAAAATCCGTATCGACACGCGTCGTGGCTTTTGGAAGCACATATGCGCATCGCTTCGGCTTCAGATGCCACGCCTGTCCACAGCGTGTTGGTTGAAGGGTATCCACTCATAAACTTTTCACAGCTGTATCCTGGAATGCGCTTCCATGCACAGTTGCAGTTAGACGGGAAAAACTTGTGACCGTAAGCTCCCAAATCCGAAGAAGCGTCTAAAAAGGCAGAGGAGCATATGCTCGTAGAGCCGTCTCTGAAGATGACGAATCCATGAGCACACCCAGCACTTATTCCTGTGCTGCTTCGAAGGCACGATGCACGAGACGACGCAATATCACCATTGACGGATCCGCCGCCCGTGGTCACTTGGCAGTACTTGTTTGGAGTCACGGTCCATGCACACTGCATGTTCGCCCAATCGAGCTGCACCTTCCTACCCTGAACCAAGTCCGACTCTTTCGGTGTCAGCGCTTCCTGAGGCGTCGCTGCATACGAGTAGAGGTCCACGCTGGCACTAGGGGTGCCACTGCAAGAAGTGATGCCATCACCGGACTGGCAATTGCAGGAGCACCCACCGGCGCCAGCGTCACAGACGCCTTTGCCTGCATCGGCTCGACCGTACGTAAACCACTTGCTCACCCCAACGCACGCTCTGGCGCACGCAATCACGCTCGGTTGCTGAGTTTGACGAGTCTGTGTCGCGCCGTTGCACCTTGAGCGGACTTGCAGCAAGATGGGCTCGGGTTCGAACGAGTAAAGCCTGTACTTG
>MDTC01122128.1_pt1 | contig 14241 bp, 16 predicted proteins | sample 811181 | NCBI WGS metagenome assembly MDTC01 (sample SAMN05326644, study PRJNA326480) | marine metagenome | isolation source: seawater | place: Pacific Ocean: North | collected 2011 | reverse complement strand
TAACACGTTTTCATGCGTCAAATATATTTTTTTAATTCCTACTAAAAAAGTAGGAATTACGTAAAAAATACTGTAATACAACAATAATTTATGAAATTAACTACTAAGGGCAGATACGCTGTAATGGCAATGGCAGACCTTGCCTCAAATGCTAGTACAGGACCAATAAGTTTAAAGGAAATATCCTTAAGACAAAATATTTCTTTGGCATACTTAGAGCAAATATTTATTAAACTTAAAAATAAAAAACTCGTTAGAAGTACGAGGGGAGCCACAGGTGGATATATTTTAGACAAACCTTCTTCTGAAATTAAACTATCAAATATAATCTTTGCTGTTGATGAAGAGGTGAGAATGTTAAATTGTAAAAAACAATCTAAAAAAGGATGCACTAATAAATTGACTAAATGCATTACTCATAATTTATGGGATCAGTTAGACCAACATATTAATGGTTTTTTTGAAAAAATAAAGCTACAGGACTTAGTTAAGCAAAATCTTAATAGGTAAAAATTATGGAAAATAAAAACGCAGATTACATCCAAGATTATAAATATGGTTTTACCACTGATATTGAAAATGTCAAAGCACCGAAGGGTTTAACCGAAGAAACAATAAAATTTATTTCTCAAATTAAAAAAGAGCCAAAATGGATGTTAGAATGGAGAATGAAAGCTTTTGAAAGATTAAAAGTGTCAAAAGAACCTGATTGGCAAAAACCAAAATTTCCAAAAATAGATTATCAAGATTTATACTATTACTCTGCTCCTAAGAGTATGAAAAACAAACCAAAAAATCTTAATGAAGTAGATCCTAAACTTATAGAAACTTATAATAAATTAGGTATTCCACTAAATGAACAAAAAAAACTAAGTGGAGTTGCAGTTGATGCTGTATTCGATTCTGTTTCTGTTGCCACTACATTTAAAGAAGAATTAACAAAAAAAGGTATAATATTTTGTCCAATTTCTGAAGCTATTCAAAAACACCCTGATCTAGTCAAGAAATATTTAGGTTCAGTTATACCTATTTCAGATCATTATTTTGCGACACTTAATTCTGCAGTTTTTACTGACGGTTCTTTTGTTTATATTCCCCCAAATACTAGGTGTCCTATGGAACTCTCTACTTACTTTAGAATTAATGCTTCAGAAACAGGTCAATTTGAGAGAACCTTAATAATTGCAGATAAAGGTAGTTACGTTAGTTATTTAGAGGGTTGTACTGCGCCAATGAGAGATGAAAATCAATTACATGCTGCTAATGTTGAATTAATAGCTTTAGATGATGCTGAAATAAAATATTCAACTGTTCAAAATTGGTATCCAGGAGATAAAAATGGAATCGGCGGTATTTATAATTTTGTAACCAAACGAGGAGCTTGTAGAGGAAAAAATTCTAAAATTTCCTGGACACAAGTAGAAACTGGTTCAGCAATCACTTGGAAATATCCAAGCTGCATTTTACAAGGTGATAATTCTGTAGGTGAGTTTTACTCAATAGCTATTACAAATAATCATCAAAAAGCAGACACAGGAACAAAAATGATCCATCTTGGAAAAAATACTAAAAGTAAAATTATTTCAAAAGGAATTTCAGCAGGAAAAGCAGACAATACTTATAGAGGACTAGTTGATATAGGACGAAAAGCTTTAAATTCTAGAAATTATACTCAATGTGACTCTTTATTAATGGGCAATAAATGTGGTGCACACACTATTCCATATATAAAAAACAAAAATTCATCATCTACAATTGAACATGAGGCAACAACTTCTAAAATTAATGAAGATCAACTATTTTATTGCAATCAAAGAGGACTTAACCAAGAAGAAGCAGTAAGCCTAATTGTAAATGGTTTTTGTAAAGATGTACTACAACAATTACCAATGGAATTTGCTGTAGAGGCTCAAAAATTAGTCGGCATAAGTCTAGAGGGAAGTGTAGGCTAATGTTAGAAATTAAAAATCTTAATGCCTCCATAAACAAGAAAGAAATACTTAAGGGATTAAATATTTCTATTAAACCAGGTGAATTACATGCAATTATGGGTCCAAATGGTTCAGGAAAAAGCACTTTAGCTAACGTACTTTCTGGAAAAGAAGGATACAAAATTTCTGGTGAATTAAAATATCAAGGGCAAGACTTGGATGAAATTTCTATTGATGAAAGAGCTCAAAAAGGTATCTTTTTAGCATTTCAATATCCAACAGAAATACCTGGAGTTAATACAAATAATTTTCTCAGAACTTCTTTCAATAAAGTCCGTAAAGCACAAGGTAAAAAAGAATTAGACGCACTTTCATTTTTAAAAATTGTAAAAGAAAAATCTAGCGAACTTGGAATGGATGAAAAAATGTTGTCAAGACAACTCAACGTAGGTTTTTCTGGTGGTGAAAAGAAAAAAAATGAAATTTTACAAATGAAAATTTTAGATCCAAATCTAATTATTCTTGATGAAACAGACTCTGGACTCGATATAGATGCATTAAAAATAGTTGCAGATGGAGTAAATTCTTCTAGGGACAAAAAAAAATCTTTTCTAGTAATAACACACTATCAAAGATTATTAAACTTTATAAAACCTGATTTCGTTCATGTATTAGCTGATGGTAAAATAGTAAAATCAGGCACCAAAGAACTTGCGACACAATTAGAAAAAACTGGTTACAAAGGAATCAATTAAAATGCTTAACTTTAAAATTAATTCAAGTGAAATTGATAAGATTGGTAAATTTACTAGGGAAGAAAAAGAATTTAGGATAAAAAATTTAGATTATTTTAATAGCACTGGATTTCCTAATAAAAGGAATGAAGATTGGAAGTTTTCAGATTTACGAGAGATAGTTTCTAAAAATTTTGGTAAATTAGACTTAAAACTTGGTAAATCAGAGAAGCCAAAAATAAACTTTATTAAAGACTTCGAGCACAATTACATCGTTATAATCAATGGAGGATTAGTATTAAGTGATTTTAAATATGAAGATGAAAGTAAGATAGAATTAAAATCCTATATAAATAAAAATTATTCTAATAAAAAGGAGAGTAATCCTCTTGTAAATTTAAATCATGCTTTATCTGATAATGGATATTTTCTAGAGGTAAAAGATGATTATAAATTTCAGAAAGTTTTAGTAATTTATTATTTATTCACTGAAGATTTAAATGAAAATATTTTAAATAGTAAAAATAAGATAAAAATTGGTAAAAATTCTGAACTTCATTTTGTTGAGTTTTTGGTTAATGCTTCAAGAAAAAAGTTTTTTAACAATGTTTATGAAAATATTATTTTAGAAAGTTCTGCAACCTTAAAAAATATTTATTTACAAAATGAAAAAAGCTCAGGATATTTTCACAAATATTCAAAAAATAAATTATCTAGAGGATCAAATTTTACTTCTTTTATTTTTCCTACAGGTCTAAAATTTAATAAATTAGACTTGGAGTTTAATTTAGAGGGAGAAAAAAGTGAATGCAATTTACAATCTGCTTCTTTTTTGAATGATAATGAGCATCAAGAAATCAAAACTCGAGTGAATCATTTTTTCCCAAATTGTAAAAGTTATCAGAAAGTAAAAAATGTTTTAAATAATGAAAGCAAAGGTGTTTATCAAGGAAAAATTTTTGTTAAAGATTTAGCCCAAAAGACAGATGCTTATCAATTAAGTAAAGCCATTTTATTAAGCGAAAGATCTGAATTTGACTCCAAGCCGGAGTTAGAAATTTATGCTGATGATGTTAAATGTTCTCACGGATCAACATCAGGTAGTTTAGATAAAGACTCTATACATTATTTGATGACAAGGGGTTTAAGCAAAAAAGAGTCTACTAAATTACTAGTTAATGGTTTTTTAAATGAGATAGCAGACTCAATTAAAAGTGACTCGATAAGAAATTTTATCAAAGCCAAATTAGAAGAACAATTAACAAATGAATATAAAAAACATTAAATCAGAATTTCCAATTTTTAAACAAAAAATAAACGGGAAGCCTCTAGTTTATCTTGACAGCGCAAATTCTTCTCAAAAACCGCAGGTAGTAATTAATAGAATGTCAAATTTTTATGAAACTGAGTTTTCTAATGTAGGAAGAAGCGTTCATTCATTAGCAGTTAAAGCCACTAATAGATTTGAGAATGCTAGAGATAAAGTTAAAGAATATTTAAATGCAAAACATAGAGAGGAAATTATTTTTACAAAAGGTGCTACTGAGGCGATTAATTTAATAGCCTCATCATATGGAGAAAAATTTATTAAAGAGGGTGATGAGATTTTGATTACAGAATTGGAACATCATTCAAATTATGTTCCTTGGCATTTTTTAAGACAAAAAAAAGGTGCAAAAATTAAATTTGCACCTATTAATAATAAAGGAGAAGTTAAAATTGATGAAATAAGCAAACTTGTAAATCCCAAAACAAAAATTATAGCTATAACTCATATATCTAATGTTACTGGAACCATATTGCCAATAAAAAAAATTGTTGATTTAGCAAAAGAAAAAAAAATTCCAGTCCTAGTAGATGGAACTCAGGGAGCACCACATCTAAAAATAGATATGCAAGAACTAGGATGCGATTTTTATGCTATCTCATGTCATAAAATGTACGGTCCGAACGGATTAGGAATTTTATATGCTAAAAAAAAATGGTTAGATGAATTACCACCTTATCAAGGAGGTGGTGGAATGATTAGTGAAGTACTTAAAGAAAAAATAACTTTCGCTTCTACTCCTACAAAGTTTGAGGCAGGCACTATGCAAACTGCAGAGGTGGTTGCTTTTTCTGAGTCAATTAAATTTATAGAAAAGCTTGGAATTAAAAATATTCAAGATCATGAAAATGAAATTATGGAATATGGTATTGAAAAGTTAAAGAAAAATAATTCAATAAATATAATTGGCGATCCAAAAGAAAGAGGTTCAGTAATATGCTTTACTATGAAGGGAATACACCCTCATGATATAGCTACAATTTTAGATGAAGATGGGGTTGCTATTAGAGCAGGACATCATTGTTGTCAAATTTTACATGATAAATTAGGTATATCGGCAACAGCTAGGGCTTCTCTTGGAGTTTATAACTCAAAAGAAGACATGGACAAACTAAGTGATGCTATAGACAATTGTAAAAAAATTTTTAAACTTTAAATGGAATTAAAAGAATTATATCAAGAGATAATACTAGATCACGCTAAGAGTCCAAGAAATCAAGGAAAATGTAAAGGATTTAATCATGACGCTAAAGCACACAATCCTTTATGTGGAGATAAAGTTCATATTTATGCAAAATTAGATAAAGATCAAAATCTATCAGACTTAAGTTTTGAAGGTGAAGGATGTGCAATTTCCCTAGCATCAGCTTCAATACTAACGAATACACTTAAGGGAAGGGACTTACAATTTTCAAAGAGAGTAACAGATGATTTTTTAAGCATGTTAAAGAATAAATCAAAAATTACTCTGAATAGTCTATCTGAGGATGAAGTTACAACTATTTCATCATTATCGGGCGTGCAAGAATTTCCAATGAGAATAAAATGTGCGACTATGGCTTGGCATACTTTATTAGCCGCATTAGAAAAAAAAAGTTAATTATGAAAGATTTAATAACTAAAGTAATTTCAGAAATAAAGAAAATTTATGATCCTGAGATCCCAGTAAATATTTATGAACTTGGTCTAATTTACAAAATTGAAATTGATAATGAAAAAAGAGTATTAATAGAAATGACTTTGACTTCACCTAATTGTCCCGTAGCAGAAAGTTTGCCAAATTCAGTTAAAGATAATATATTGAAAATAGATGGAATAAAGGATGTTGATTTAAAGTTAGTATGGGATCCACCTTGGACAAAAGATAAAATGTCTGAAGCGGCCAAATTAGAATTGAACTTATGAGCGACCAAGTAATTAAATTAAGTGATAACGCTGCCATTAGAATTAAAGAAATTATGTCTAAAGCTGAAAACTCAACTATCGGGGTAAGGGTAGGGGTAAAATCAGGTGGATGCGCAGGCATGTCTTATATTATGGAATACGCAAAAGAAGTAAAACCTAATGAAGAGGTTATAGAGGATAAAGGTGTTAAAGTTTTAATTGATCCTAAAGCCATTATGTATCTTTTAGGAACAGAAATGGATTATAAAAAAGAAAAGTTTTCTTCTCAATTTGTATTTAAAAATCCTAATGAAACTGAGAGATGTGGCTGTGGCGAGTCTTTTAAAGTTTAGTCGTTAACCACTGTAATACATTTCAAACTCAATAGGATGTGGCGTGTGTTCAAATTTATATATTTCCTGAAATTTTAAATCTATGTAAGCGTCGATTTGATCATCAGTGAAAACACCACCTTGAGTTAAAAATTTTCTATCTTTATCTAAATTTTGCATTGCTTCTCTTAAAGAACCACATACCGTAGGGAGTTTTTTTACTTCTTCTTCAGTTAAAGAATAAAGATCTTCATCAAAAGATTTGCCAGGGTCAATTTTATTTTTTATTCCGTCTATTCCTGCCATTAGCATCGATGCAAATGTAAGATATGGATTTCCAGCAGCATCCGGAAATCTGATTTCCATTCTTGCTGCTTTTGGATTCATTATTACAGGTATTCTACAAGATGCAGATCTGTTTCTAGCTGAATAAGCTAAAATTACAGGAGCTTCAAAACCAGGAATTAATCTTTTATAACTATTCGTAGTAGCGTTAGCAAAAGCGTTGATAGCTTTAGCGTGTTTTAAAATTCCACCAATATAATAAAGAGCGGTTTTCGATAAGCCTGAATATTCTTTACCCATAAATACTGGAGTTGAACCTTTCCAAATAGATTGATGGCAATGCATACCAGAACCATTGTCACCTTTAACTGGTTTAGGCATAAACGTAGCAGTTTTCCCAAAGGAATGTGTTACCATTTGTACTGCATATTTATAAAGCTGAACATTGTCGGCCATATTTGTTAACGTGCCAAAATACATTCCCAACTCATGTTGACTTGGAGCAACTTCATGATGGTGTTTTTCAACTTTAACACCCATATCTTTTAGTGCTTTTAAATATTCTCCTCGCATATCCTGAGCACTATCAACTGGTGGTACAGGGAAGTAACCACCTTTTATTCCAGGTCTGTGCCCCATATTACCATTTTCATATTTTTTACCGGTATTATAAGGACCCTCAGAGCTATCAATAGTAAAACTAGTTTCATTCATATCGTTTTTAAATCTAACATCATCAAAAACAAAAAATTCAGGCTCGGGCCCAAAATAAGACTTATCTCCTATTCCAGATTTTTTAAGATAAGCTTCAGCTTTTTTTGCAGTCCCTCTAGGATCTCTTTCGTAAGGGTCTTTTTTAACTGCATCTAAAATATCACAAAAAATATTTAAAGTTGTGTGGGAGTTAAAAGGATCAATTATTGGTCTATCTAAATCTGGTTTCAATATCATATCAGACTCATTAATTGCTTTCCATCCAGCAATAGAAGATCCGTCAAAAAAAACACCTTTATCAAGCATCTCTTCATCAACTACCGTTGAGTCCATAGTTAAATGTTGAAGCTTACCTTTTGGGTCAGTAAACCTTAAATCGACAAACTCAACTTGCTTATCTTTCATTAACTTTAGGATATTTTTAGAACTCATTACGATTTCCCATTGTATTTAAAAATTGCATTAATATTTAAAAGTTGTATTGAACATACTTAATAGATTAATTTCAAGATATTACTAATACTAAATAACAGATATGCATTTTATTCATAATACAATTTCCACTTGAAATGAGAGAAGCCAATACTAAAGATTTATTACTTTTAATACTACTAGGATTAATCTGGGGTTCATCTTTTTTTAATATCAAGATAGCCACTTATTCATACACCCCATTTACTCTAGCTTTAATAAGAGTTATTTTCGCTAGCATACCGTTATTTATTCTTTGCCAATATAAAAAAATCAAAATTGAAGCTTTTTCCAAAAATTGGAAACCTTATGCAATTATTGGACTCTGTAATATTGCTATACCATTTACTTTGATAGCTATCGGAACAGCCGAGATTAATAGTTATTTAGCTGCAATTTTAATGAGTACAACGCCAATGAGCGGTTCTATACTTGCTCATTTTTTTACTAAAAATGAAAAAATATCATTCTTAAAGTCCATTGGAATATTACTTGGTTTTTCAGGAATAATTTTTTTATTTTTTGATAAACTCATTATAGCGGAGAGTAACTATATTTATGCTTTGATAACTATTTTAGGATCAACATTTTATTCTGTAGGTGGAATATTAACATTAAAACTAAAAGCAAAAGGAAATGAGAATGTTACCACTTCTACAACCCTTTGGTCAGTTATTTTTCTATTTCCTTTATCTATGATTTTCGAAACTCCATGGCAGCTAAATCCCTCTATGGAGTCCACTTTATCTCTTTTATATCTTGGGGTTGTAGCAACTGGATTAGCTTGGTTAATTAGATTTAGAATTCTAACCGTTAATGGCCTAGTTTTTCAAACTCAAGTAGCATATTTAATTCCTATATTTGGAGTTATATTTGGATATTTCTTAATGGATGAAATAATTACTTGGAGAGTTTTAGTGTCATTGATTATAATAATGCTAGGTATTTACATTGTAAAAAAAAATAATAGAGAGATTAAAAATTAAAATGCAAACAGATTCAATTGAGTTAAGTTTTTTATCAATTTTTGCGTTTCTAACTTTTTTTATTTTTTTAATTATAAGCAAATATTCTTATAAGCTAAACAATGGAATTCTTTTGGATAATGATTTTGTAAAACCTCAATCATTTCATCAAGAGCCAATTTCAAGAAGCGGTGGTATAGCAAGTATAATTTCATTATTGATATTTTTTGGTATCAACTATCTTCTTTATTCAAAAATTCTTTATGAATATATATTTATATGTTTAAGTTTATTTTTAGTTGGTTACTTGGATGATATAAAAATAAAAATTTCTCCAAATTTAAGATTGACATTAATGATTATTTTTTTAGTTATTATAATAATTTCCCTACCTATAAATATTTACAGTATTGATCTGATTTTTTTAAACTCTTGGTTAGAAAATAATATATTCTCAGCTTTTTTTATATTAATTTGTTTTTTATTCATAGTGAATGGAGCAAATTTGATTGATGGCTTTAACGGACTTTTAACTATTAATTTAATAATAATTAACTCCATATTACTATTTATAAATATTGAAAATAATCATTTGGAATTTTCATTTTTTTTAACTGCTCAAATTATTATTCTTACTTGTTTTCTTTTATTTAATTTCCCTAAAGCTAAAATATTTCTTGGAGACAGCGGTTCATACTTGTTCGGTTCTATGGTTGCTTTAAACACAATTACGACTAATAACTTAAATTCGAATATTTCAGCGTTTTTCTTTTGCATCTTATTATTTTATATTTTTTATGAAGTATTTTTTTCCTTTTTTAGAAAATTATTACAAAAAAAATCTCCGCTTTTGCCAGATCAAAACCACTTTCATATGTTGATATATAAATACTTAAAAAAAAGATATCCTTTAAAAAACAATAATTGTTTGACATCTTTGTACTTAAATATTGGATATTTTATACTAATTTTACCAGGAATTTATTTTATGGAAAATCCTTTATTTAGCAGGTATTGGTTTTTTATTTTATTGTTTGTTTATACTCTATTATACTCAAGATTATATAAATCCGTTAAATAGTGTTTTATAAATACTAAAAATACAATTAATATAAGTTTATATGTCAGATAAAGATTTTATAACTTCTTATTTAAATGATTTTTCATCATTAATTTTACCTAATGATGAAATTACAGAAAAAATAATAGAGATCAAAAAAACTTTATTAGAAATTAAAAAAAATAATTCAAAAGTTTTAATTTTTGGTAACGGTGGAAGCGCCGCAATAGCTAGTCATGTAAGTATAGATCTAACTAAAAATGCTGGTGTCAGAGCAGTTAATTATAACGAAGCAGATTTGATTACGTGTTTCTCAAATGATTATGGATATGAAAAATGGGTAGAAAAAGCTATAGAATTTTATGCTGAAAATAATGATGCTATAATTTTGATTTCTTCAAGTGGTAAATCACAAAATATGATTAACGCATGCAATGCAGCAAAAAATAAAAAAATATCTAAGGTTATAACCTTTACCGGCCATGAAAAAAATAATCCACTTTCAAAATTAGGTGACCTTAATTTATGGATAGACAGCAAGGCATATAACTTTATAGAAAATACTCATCAACTTTGGTTATTAACTGTTTGTGATTTAATAATTGGAAAAAGAGAGTATTTACCCAATTAAAGATTATTCAATAATGAAAAAAAAAGATTTAATAAATTTTGAAAAGGAGATAGCTGAACTTTTTAATAATAAAAAAATTAGAGCACCAATCCATCTTTATTCAGGTAATGAAGATTTTTTAATTAATTTTTTTAAGAATATCAAAAAACAAGATTGGGTTTTTTGTTCTTGGAGATCACATTACCAATGTTTACTTAAAGGAGTTCCTGAAGAAAAACTCAAAAAAGAAATTCTGGATGGAAAATCGATATCTCTTTGTTTTCCGGATTATAAGATATATTCCTCAGCTATAGTTGGAGGCAATCTTCCCACAGCAGTTGGAGTTGCTCTTTCTTTAAAAAGAAGTAATAGCAAAGATAAAGTGTACACTTTTATTGGAGACATGACTTCTGAAACTGGTATTGCCCATGAATGTATAAAATATAGTAGAAATAAGAAATTGCCCATTCACTTCATTATAGAGGACAATAAAAAATCTGTGTGCACAGATACTAGAACAGCTTGGTCACAACAAAAACTTACATATGAAAATGTATCAGATGACTATGTAACTTATTACAAATATGATCTTGAATATCCCCATGCTGGTGCAGGAAAGAGAGTTCAGTTTTGAAAAAGAAATATTTTGATGAGCTTAAAAGATCTATGGAATACCTAGGTGCTCAAAAAAAAACTATTTTTATGGGTCAAGCAGTAGAAGTTCCAGGTACAGCAATGTCAAATACTCTATCTGAAGTACCTAAAAATAAATTATTAGAGTTACCAGTAGCAGAAGAAATGCAAATGGGAATGACTTTAGGATTAGCAATGAATGATAATATTCCAATTAGTATATTTCCACGGTGGAACTTTTTGTTGTATGGAATTAATCAACTAGTTAATCATATTGATAAGTATAATATTATGATTGGAAGGCAAAATGATATTAAGATTATTATAAGAACAGGAATTGGCTCTCAAAGACCATTACATCCTCAACATCAACATATAGGAGACTTTTCTGAGTCAATTCAAAAAATGTGCACAACAATTGATATTATAAAATTGCATGAACCTGATGATATTTTTCCTGCTTACGAAAAAGCATTCAACAGAAAAGACGGAAAAAATACAATAATTGTTGAGTATGGTGACTTTTACAATGAAAAGTAAAATATGATTATAACTAAAACACCTTACAGAATATCATTTTTTGGAGGAGGTAGCGACTATCCTGATTGGTATAAAAAATATGGGGGAATGGTTCTATCAACAACCATTGATAAGTACATTTATATTTCATGCAGATCTTTACCAAAATTTTTCAATCATAAATATAGAATAGTTTGGTCAAAAATTGAAAATGTAAAAAACATTAATCAAATTCAACACAAGGTGGTAAAAAACCTTTTAATGCATTTAAAGATAAGCCAAGGTTTGGAAATTCACTATGATGGGGATTTACCAGCTAGAAGTGGCATGGGATCAAGCTCATGTTTTACAGTAGGTTTAACTAAAGCCTTGTATAAAATAAAAAGTAAAGATTTATCCAAAAAGGAACTTGCACAAAAAACCATAGAATTTGAACAAAAAATAATGAAGGAAGTTGTTGGATCTCAAGATCAAACTATAGCTTCGTACGGTGGATTTAACAAAATAATATTCAATAAAAATAATAAAATCCAAGTTCAAAAATTATCATTTAACAAGAATATTAATAGATTAAATGATAATTTAATTTTAATTTATACTGGAATTAATAGAACAGCACACAAGATTGCAAATTCCTACGTTAAAAAATTAACAAAAGATAAAAAAAAACATGTAGAAAAAATAATGAGCTATGTTAATGAAGGTAAAAAAATTTTGGAATCAGGAAACATTGATGATTTTGGTAAGCTTTTAAACACTTCTTGGGTAGAAAAAAAAAGTTTAAGTAAACTTATTACGAATAATAAAATCGACCAACTGTACGATGAAACAATAAAATATGGCGCTTTAGGTGGTAAATTATTAGGTGCTGGTGGTGGAGGTTTTTTACTAGTATATATGAAAAAAGAAAATGCAAAAAAATTTTTCAAAAGACATAAAAATGTAATTAACGTACCCTTTAATTTTACAAAAGATGGAAGCCAAGTTATACTGAATAGTCTATGAAAATAAACCACCCATTAATGAAAAATAATTTTACTCGTTCAGATATGAACGCTATAAAAAAAGTTATAAACACAAAAAATTTAGTTTTAACCCAATCTAAGAATGTAAGACAATTTGAAAATAGATGGTCAAAATGGCTTGGTGTAAAATATTCAACCTTTGTAAATTCAGGCGCATCTGCAAATTTTATTACTTTAGCAATACTTAAATATTCTAACAAAAATAAAAATAAAAATGAAATTATAGTACCTTCTCTTACTTGGATATCTGACATAGCATCAGTTATAATGAATGGGTTTAAGCCTGTTTTTGTTGATGCTAATCTAGAAAATTTGTCAATGGATATTGATCAAGTTGTTAAAAAAATATCAAAAAAAACTTTAGCAGTTTTTATGACACACACTTTAGGTTTTAACGGACTTAATGAAAAGTTACTTAAAACTATTAAAAGTAAAAAAATTCATTTAATAGAAGATGTTTGTGAAAGCCATGGCGCAACATTTAAAAATAAAAAACTTGGAACTTATGGATTAATTTCAAATTTTTCATTTTATTATGCTCATCATATGACTACAATTGAGGGTGGAATGATTTGTACAAACGATAAAAAAATTTACGAAATGTCTAGAATTCTTAGGTCGCATGGAATGCTTAGGGAGTCTGGAAATAAATCTTTTGAAAAAAAAGTAATGAAAAAAAATAAAAATTTATCACCACAATTCACTTTTTTATACCCTGCTCTAAATTTTAGAAATACTGAAATAGGAGCTGCCATAGGTTTAAATCAATTAAAAAATTTAAATAAAAATAATACTCATAGAACAAATAATTTTAAATATTTCCTTCATCTTTTAGATAAAAATAAATATTGGAAAAATTTTGATTTAAAAGGAAATAGTAATTATGCATTTCCAGTAATTCTGAATACTAAAAGTATTAAAAAAAGAAATTTATTTGAAAAAACTTTAGATAAATATGGAATAGAATTTAGAAGAGGAACAGCTGGAGGTGGAAATCAGTTACGCCAGCCGTATATAAGAGAATTTTCTAAAAAAATAAATTTTAATAATTTTAAAAAGGTGGATCATATTCATTTTTTTGGATATTATATTGGAAATTATCCTTCTCTTAAAAAAAACAAGATAAAAGAAATTGCTACAGTCTTAAATGAAATTAATATTTAAATGGAAAATAAATTAGGTATTGATTGTGTTTTTGTAATACCTTCAAATTCTAAAAAATCATATCAAAAATTATCAGAAACTTACTCTGCGATAGAACCTCCAACTTGGGCTTTGTTGTTGGCTCAATCTATAAGGTCAGTAAATTTAAGCCCAAGAATCATAGATGCAGCAGCAGAAAATCTTAATGATGAAGAAATCTTTAAAAGAATTAAATCAATGTCTCCAAAACTCATATGTATTGTTGTTTATGGGCAAAATGTTAATGCAGGAACAACAAATATGAGTGGAGCTGCTAAAATTATTAATTACCTAAAAGATAATAAGATTGGTAAAAGCATTTCGTTAATTGGTTCACACGCTCAAGCTTTACCTAAAGAAATCTTAAAAAAAGAAAAAAATATAGATTTTATTTTTACCAATGAAGGAGTGTACGCACTAAGAAATATTCTAAAATTGAAAGATTTTTCGATTTCAAGTTTAAAAAATATAAAGGGTATCGCTTTTCGTCAGAAAAATAATATTTTGATTAATCCACCGGAAAAAGTTGTTCCAACAGAAAGAATGGATATTGACTTACCAGGTTACGC